>WNFD01000332.1_pt1 | contig 46164 bp, 44 predicted proteins | sample 5400491 | NCBI WGS metagenome assembly WNFD01 (sample SAMN13153343, study PRJNA577476) | soil metagenome | isolation source: 120 cm saprolite under Douglas fir tree site 2 hole 2 replicate 2 | place: USA:California | collected 2015-04-18
CGCATGCTCAGCGGCATCGCCAGGTGCGCATGCGGCGGCGCGTTGACGTACATGGGGAAGAGGGGCCCGCGCCCGAGGTATTACTGCATCGAGAGATCCCACCGGGGCCCGGCCGCCTGCTCGAACCGCCACGGCGTCCCGATGGACGCCCTCGACCGTGCGGTGCTCGCGTGCGTGCTCGACGACCTCCTGAGCGATCACGAGAGACTCTGGACGCTCATCAAGGAAAACGACGAACGCAACAAGCGTGTGCGCGAGGTGCAGAAGGCCGGGCGGCCCGATGCCGAGAAGCACATTCAGCAGCTCGAGACGGAGATCGGGCGTTTGGTCGCCGCGCTCGCGGCGGGCAAGGCATCCTCGGACATCGCCACCGCCATCGCCAAGCGACGCGCCAAGGTGGAGGCGCTCAAGGCCGCGCCCGAGCCCACGCCGCTCGACCGGCAGTCCTTCCTGACCGGCTACGCAGCGTTTCGGGTGCTGTTGAACCAGCGTCACCCGGTCCAGGTGCGTCAGACCCTCCGGAAGCTCGGCGTCGATCGGATCGTCGTCCGTCGGGGGAAGGATGGGAAGTCCTGGGATTTCGAGGGCGTGGCCGACGTGAGCTCCCTCCTAAACAAGGGGGCCCCCGCGGACCACGCTGACTCGCAGCCCGTCGCTTCGTCTCGTAAGGGGCCACGAGACTTCGGTTCTGCGCTTCGGCAACGCGCAGAAGATACGGGTCCGCGGGGGATGCCCCCCTGCCCCACCCGCCGCCGCACGTCGACGCATCGCCGAGATCCTGCGCGAGTCTCGGTTGGTAAGGAGCTGGTCGACGCAACGTGGAGGGCGGGGCTGGGGGTTCCCTCCCCGGACCCTAGGGAGGAGCGGCCTAGCGGCCGGCGCTCTGACGACGGATCGCTGATCCCGGCTCGAGCGTCTGCAGGAACGCCCGCAGCTCCCGGGGGCTGATCGGCTTCTCCACGAGTCTCGAGATGCCCAGCCGGTCGGCCTGCAACTGAGCTTCCGGCCCCTTCTCGGCGGTGACCACGACGATGGCCAGAGCCGGATTGAAGGCGCGGAGAATGCGCGCGAGGTCCCAGCCCGTCATGGCGAGGCCGTGGGTCGACGGCAACTCGGCGTCGACCACCGCGATATCGAAGGGGCGCTCCTTGATCTTCTTGATGGCTTCCCAGCTCGTGGCCGCCGTCTCGACGTGACAGAGACGGCCCAGGAGGGCCAGGCTCAATCCGTCCCGGCTGTGACCGTACGGGTCGACGATGAGAATCCTCGTCGGCTCTGCTTCGCCTTCGACCTGCCTGACGACCGCTTCCGGCTCCTGCATGGCGCGAGATCCTGGATGCGAGTTCATTCAGGGCGCACCCGACGCGCAACCAGAGCCGGCGCGAGCGCTCGCCGGCCCCGGTCACGCGCCGGGGCGACCTAGTCTTGATCGACCATCAGCCTGACAGTGACGCGGCGCTTCTTGTCATCGGGCACGTTCCGATCGCCGATGGGGCCGAGCCCCACGGACAAGATCCTCGTGATCTCCACACCCTGCTCGATGAGGAAACGCCGTACGGCGTCCACGCGACGCTGGCTGAGCTGATAGTTGTAATCGCGAGAGCCTTTGGGATCCGTGAAGCCTCCGAGCTCGACCGTCGTGCCCGGGTTGGACTGCAGCTCCTTGACGAGCCCGAGCAGGGCCGTCTGAGTGCCATCGCTCAGCTCGGCCTGGTCGAAGCCGAAGTAGACGTCCATGCTATCGGCGATCTTGCGCTTGTGGCGATTGCCCCACAGCCGCGAGAGCCGGCTGTCGACGCCGTCCGCCTTGGCGAACGCGCCGTCGGCCTTGGCGAGCGCGGCATCCGAGCGGCCCCGCACGTCGCCCAGGCCGCCTTCCAATGTCTTCACCTGCACGCCCTGCTCATCCACCCGGCCCGACACCTTGTCCACCCGCTCCCCGATCTCGACTTCCTTCTTGCCTAGAAGGTCCCGCACCCAGTCCCGTGTGGCGCATCCCGAAAGGAGGATGACCATGGCCAGCATGAGTACCGCGAGGCTGGCAACCTTCCGCATACGCACCTCCATTGAAGTGTTGAACCTTCGGCTCGAAGCGCAACCGGGGAACGTTGCAACATCCGAGCCACGAGCTCCCCGATCTCCTCACGGGAGAATTCGTCCTCCCGCGATGGAATTGTAGGGCCCGAGACCCGAGAAACCGTCACTTTCTCGTAATCCTTACACGCGGGCCTTGTAAGCCTTACATCGTGGAGAAAATCCCGAGCCGCCCCGACCATGGGCGCCCGCCCCGCCGTGTGAATCCGCGGGGCTCACTCATGCCGCGGCGTGGCGAACGGCGATGTCGGGCGGGACCTGGTAGAGATACTCCCGGAGGTAGCGCAGCTCCTCGCTCTTGTCGTGTATGTCCACCCGGATCAGATCGCGGATGGACACCATCGACAGCATGCGTCCGTCCCTGACCACGAGGAGGTGCCGGATGTTCGCGTCGTCCATCTGGCGGATGGCCGACTGGTAGTCGTCGTCAGGATCGGCCACGATCACTCCGACGGTCATGACCTCCATGACGGAGGTGCGGGCGGGGTCCCGCCCGGTGTCGACGACCCGCCGGACCACGTCACGCTCGGAGAGCACCCCGACGAGCCGGCTGCCGTCGAGCACGCTGACGATGCCGACATTCCGCTCGGCCATCAGCCGCACCGCATCGGTGACCATCGCGTCGCGCTGCACCGTGAAGAGAAAGTCCGGGCGCATGATGTCACGCAGCTTCTTCATCGCTGGCCCTCCCCGGCGTCGTCGCCGTCAGTGTCGCGGTGCCCTCCTCGGGGATCCGCGACAGATCGTTCAGCAGCAGGCCGGCCCACCGATAGATGTTGTGCTCCCGCACGGTCTGGCGCATCCGCGCCATCCGCGCGCGCCGCTCCTCCGGGGTCATGGCCACCGCGGCGTGTATGGCGTCGGCCACGCCGTCGATGTCGTACGGGTTGACGAGCAGGGCATCGCGGAGCTCGGAGGAGGCGCCCGCGAACTGGCTCAGGATCAGCGCCCCGTCCTCGTCGTCGCGCACAGAGATGAACTCCTTGGCCACCAGGTTCATCCCGTCGTGCAGCGAGGTGACCATGCAGAAATCGGCGTGACGGTAGAACGGCCAGATGTCGCGATGCTCGTGGTGCCCCTTGAGGTAGACGATGGGGCGCCAGCGCCGCGTCTGGAAGGCCCGGTTAACCGCCTGCAGGGTCGTCTCGACTTCGGCTTCGAGCTCCTGGTAGCGCCGGATGGTGCTGCGGCTGGGCGCCGCGAGCTGGACGAAGACGAGGCGCTCGCGATACTCGGGGAAGCGCTCGAAGAGCCGCCCGATGGCGAGGAAGCGCTCGGGGATTCCCTTGGTGTAGTCGAGCCGCTCGACGCCCACGCCCACGAACTCGGCCGAGATCCCGAGCTCCGCGAGCAGCCCCTCCCGGGAGGTCTTGGGCGGATCGTCGACGAAGGTGGGCGCCACGCTGATGGGGAATGGCTTGACGGAGGTCGTGTGGGAGCCTCGATTGACCGAGAAGTTCTCCCGGTCGATGCGGGCCTCGACCACGCGCTCCACCGTCTCCAGGAAGTTGTTGCAGTAGTACTGGGTGTGGAAGCCGATGAGGTCGGCCCCCAGCATCCCGCGCAGGAGATCCTCCTGCCAGGGACAGATGCTGAACGCCTCGAAGTTCGGCCACGGAATGTGCCAGAAGATCGCCGTCCGCGCATCGGGGCGCTGGGCCTTGATCAGGGCGGGCAGGAGCGCGAAGTGATAGTCCTGGATGAGCACGAGGGGGGACTCCGTGTGCTGGATCTCCTCCAGCACGGCCTCGGCGAACCGCTCGTTGACGGCGCGGTACTGCGCCCAGTCGGCGGGGCGGAACTGCGGCCGCGTGTGGACGATGTGACAGAGTGGCCACAGCCCCTCGTTGGCGAAGCCGTAGTAGTAGCCGTCTTCCTCTTCCTTGGAGAGCCACACGCGCCGGAGCTGGTAGCGCGGATCGTCCGCAGGCACGCCCAGGTGGCCGCGGGCGTCCGTCGTCTCGCGATCGGCATCGCCGCTGGCCTGGGCGGTCCACACGCCGCCGCACGCCCGCATGACGGGCTCCATGGCCGTGACCAGACCGCTGGCGGGCCGCCGGGCGACGATCCGCCCGTCCTTCCACACATGGCTCACGGGCTCGCGATTGGACACCACGAAGAGCGGAGCCTCCCCGAGCCGGAGCTTGACGAACTGCTTGAGCCGCTCCTCTGTCCAGAGGGTTTCTCCCTTGAGGCGGAGGGCTGCCTCCTCCTCGGCGGCGGCCCGGGCCCGCTGGAGGCTCCTCGCCAGCACGGAGACCTCACGCGTGATGGGGCCGAAGAGGCTCGGATCGCCGAGCTTCATGGGCTCCAGGTGCTGGCCGCGGCGGACCGCCTTCGTCCATCGGGTGATCTTGGCCATGGGGCCCGTGATGCTCATGCGGACGACGAGGAGCGCGATGAGCGACAGGATGGCTCCGAGGACGAGGAAGCGGATGCCGTTCTCGCGCCACACCGCCTGCTCGGCTTCCGCCAGGTAGGAGGCATCGAGGACCACCGCCACCGCGCCGAGCGGCTTTTCCTCACGAGGGACGGGCATGACATAGACGTAGAACGTCCGGCCGCTCATCTGTCGGAAGACCTGTTGCACGGAGCCGCTGGTGATGGCCGCCGTGACGTCGGAGGCCGTCTCGGGCCGGGGCACGAAGGATTCCGGGGCGAGGGCGACCAGGCTCGCCTTCGTGTCATAGACGGCGAGCCGCTGGCCGGACCGACCGAACCGCTTCAGCAATCGCTCGAGCGCGGGGCGCGAGTTGCGGCTCAGCGCGGTCTCCACACCGTCGTGCAGGCCCTCCCCGAGCAGCGAGGCGCGGCGCTCGAGCTCCTGACGCAGGCGCTGCCGCTCGTCCGAGACCTGGAGATACGCGAAGCTCGCCACCACGGCGAGAGCGGTGACCCAGATGGCCAGGACGAGTCGGGTGGTGACTCTCACGAGGCCCTCCTCTCGACAACCGCGGAGGCGATGTTGGTGAGCAGACGCTCCACCTCGTCGACCCCACGGATCCGGTAGTCCGCCTTCGAGGGCTCGTGCCCTTCGCCCACGCGCACGGTGACCGCCTTCCCCACCAGGATCTCGAACGCGTACTCGTCCGTCCAGTCGTCGCCCATGTAGAACACGATCATGGGGGCGGGCAGCTCGATCATCATGCGATCTCGTATCCAGAGGGCGCACAGACCCTTGTTCCATGACACCTGGGGCAGCACCTCGATGACCTTGTGCCCGTGGATCAGCTTGAATTGCCCGCCCTTGCGGTGGAGGGAGCGCGCGAGCACCGTCTCAAGCTCCTGGCGACCCGCCGAGGCCACGTGCCGGTAGTGCACGGCCACTCCGAGACGCTTCGGCTCCACCCGCATGCCCTCGATGAACGGCGCCCCCATGCACAGCGCCATGCTCACCGCGTGCACGGCGTCCTGCTGCGCCTCGGCATCGGGATGGCTGAAGGAGAGATTGGGTCCGCTGATCTCGAGCCCGTGACAGCCGGCATAGATGAGCTCGGGCACGGCCACGCGCTCGCGGAGATCCTCGAGATCACGCCCGGAGATCACGGCCACGCGCACGCCGGGCGTCCGCGCCAACGCGCGAAGGCGCTCACGCACCTCGTCGGCCAGGCACGCGTCCTCGGGATCGTTGACGATGGGCGTCAGGGTGCCGTCGTAGTCGGTCATCAGCAGGAGGCTGCCCCCGCCCCCGACCCAGTCGCCGAGCCACTCCGGGATGTGCGCGGACGTCTCACGCATGGCCGCTCCTCCCTCGCCCGTGGAGGCGTCCGCTCGACAGGTATCGCTGGAGAACAATGGTGGATAGGAGCATGTGAGAGGTCTCCATGTTCCTGATTTTGCGATTCTTGTGCGGCTCGGCCAGCCTACGTGATCCGAGCACTGGTGGAGGGAGTACCGCAACGGCCATGCCACGGAGAGCACAGCTCAGGACGCCTGGAGTTTCAGGAGGTTACATGCGACGGACGCACCGCGTTACGGCGAGAGCACAGCAAGTCTTACCGAGCGGATGTAAGGCTTACACGGGCGCTCAGCGGAGACTGCGAACGAGATCTTCGGCGAGCAGGTATGCCTTCTCGGCGAGCGTGCGGGCGCGCAGCGTGTCGCGCGCGTAGAGCGCGTCCTTGGCGCTGGCCAGGAGACTCTCGATGATCCGGAAATTCTCCTGCTGCTGCCCGCCGAGCTTTTTCGAGCCCACCTGGCGCAGCAGCGTCTCCGTCCCTGTCATCCGGTTCTGCGCATCGCCGCGGACCCGCGCGTCCTCCTCGGTGCTCACCTGCGGAGAGAGGACGGACGGTGGAGGAGACGGCGAGGGCTCCGGAGGCGGCGGCGCGGCGCGGAAGGGAGAATCTCCGGGCGAGACCGGCCGTTGAGGCGGCGGGGGGGCGGGGGGCGTGACCATCGCGGGCGCCACCGGCGGAGGCACGGGAGGAGCGGGCGGCTCAACGGGTGCCGGCGCTGAGCGCAGAGGCGGCGCCGCCGGCGCGGGAGAGAAGAACTCCTTGAGAGATACGCACCCGGAGAGTCCCAGGCAGATCACGAGCGCCCAGACCAGCGCTCGCATCAGCTATCTCGCCGGCAGCCGGACGGTCATGGTCGTCCCACGCCCGAGCTCCGAATCAACTTCGATGGCGCCGTCGTGGAGCTGGACGATTCGATAGGCGACGGAGAGGCCGATCCCCGTGCCTTCCGGCTTGGTCGTGTAGTAGAGCTTGAAGACCCGCTCGAGATCGTCGCGGGCGATGCCCACCCCTTCGTCCGCGATGTCCACGCGCACCACGTCGCGGCCCTTGCAGGTGGTCCGGATGGTCACCGTCCCGCCCCTCGGCATGGCCTGCCCGGCATTCTGCAGCATGTTCAGGAAGGCCTGACGCAAGAGCTCCTCGTCGGCGCCCACGGGCGGGAGGGTCGGATCCAGCTCGCACGCGATGCGGATTCCCTCGCCCTGCCATTCCGCCTCGATCAGCGCGGTCAGGTTCCGTAGGAGCCCGTTGACGTCGATCGTCTTGAGGACGAGCTCTTGCGGGCGCATGAAGCGGAGGAAGCCCTGCACGACCCGGTCCAGGCGATGGATCTCCGAGCCGATCACCTCGAGGCTCTGCTGCACCTCGGCGCTCGGCGCCTCCAGGCGCTCCTTGAGCAGCTCGAGGTGGATCATCATGGCGTTGAGGGGATTCTTCACCTCGTGTGCCACCCCGGAGGTCAGGCGGCCCAGCGCCGCGAGCTTGGCCGAGTAGCTGACGAGGGACTGGACGGTCTTGATGGAGTCCAGGTCCTTCATGAGGATGGCCGCCCCCATGGCTCGGCTCTTGTCGCGCATGGCCACGATGGACACCAGGAACTCGCGCGTGGTCCCGTCCTGGGGAAACGCCAAGGTGCGGTTGTGGGGCGCGGCGGTGCCCATGCCGTTCTCGGCCATGAGCTCGCAGAGCGGATGATCCTGGGGAAGGACCTCGGCGAGTGGAGTGCCCACGACCTGTTCCAGCGGTCGGCCCACCGCCGCCGCCGCGGCTCGATTGAAGAAAAGGATCCGCTGGTCGGTATTGAGGAAGATGACGCCGTCCTCGAGCTGGTCGACGATGTGCTCGAGCTGGGCCTTCTCGCTCAGGCTCGCCGTGCGATCGGCCTGCATCTCCTGCCCCAGGCGCTGGAGCTGGGAGGAGAGCTCCTGGAACTCGTTCCCTCCGCCCAGGCTGGCGCCGACGTCGAACTCGCCGCGCCGCAGGCGGTCCAGCTCGCCCCCCAGGGCGCGCAGCGGTCGCAAGGTGAGCTGGGCCAGAGCCATGGCCGCGAGCCAGGCGAGGGGCAGCGCGATGACGGCGAGGGTGAGACTCCGCCCGACCGACGCGTTGAGCTCCTTTCGCAGCAAGGTGGTGGAGACGCCGAGATGGATGGTCGCGAAGGGCTGTCCATTGAGGTTCATGGGCAGCACCGCCTCGTAGGTCTCGCCGCTCCGGTAGAGGGCGGAGAATCGCCGGATGGTGCCGAGGCCCAGCAGCTCGTCCAGCCGGCCCGGCTGGAGGGCGGGAGCGCCCTCGCGGTCACGCCGCGTATCCAGGAGCGCGGCCCCGCTGCCGTCGGACACGAAGGCATAGACGAGATGAGGCGAGTACCCCACGCTGGACTCGAGCAGGTTGCGCAGCTCGCGGTCCCGGCGCAAGGTCTCGAGCGGAGGGCGGACGGGGGCGCGCGTGAGGGCCTGCCCGATCTGCGCGTAGATCTGCTTGGCCACCAGCTGAGCCTGTCCCGAGGCTTCCTGGACGACCACCCGGGTGAGCTGGGAGATGTGCACCATGGTGGTGGTGGCGACCACGAGGAAAGTGAGCAGTGTCACCGCCACGGCGTCCTTGCTGCGAATGCCGAACCGCATTCTAGGCGCCGTAGGACTTCAGCTTGTTATGAAGGGTCTTCAAGCTGATCCCCAGGATCTCCGCCGTCCGCGTCTTGTTGTTGCCGTGAGCGCTGAGGGTCCGGAGGATCAGCTGCTTTTCCGCGTCGTCGAGGCTCGTCCCGATCCTGAAAGAGACGGTATCGGGTGACTCGATCACGCCGGCCTCGATGCGCACGGCCGGCTCCGGCGGCAGATGCTTGGCCGCGATGAGGTCGCCGTCGCACACGATGGCGGCCCGCTCCAGTGTGTTCCGGAGCTCTCGCACATTTCCCGGCCAGGAATGCGCCGTCAGGATCTTCAGGACGTCGTCGTCCACCGAGCGGATATGCTTGTCGTACTTTGCGTTGAACTCCTCCACGAGGGCCTGGATGAGGATGGGAATGTCCTCCGGCCGCTCGCGCAACGTGGGCATGGGCAGGCTGACGACGTTGAGGCGGTAGTAGAGATCTTCGCGGAACGTGCCGTCGCGGAGGGCCTTGATCGGATCCTTGTTGGTGGCCGCGAGCACCCGGACGTCCACGCGCACCTCTGTCTTGCTCCCCAGACGTCGCATGGTCCCGTCCTGCAGGATGCGGAGAAACTTGGCCTGGGTCCCGGAGTTCATCTCCGCGATCTCGTCGAGGAAGAGCGTGCCCTGATGCGCCAGCTCGAAGCATCCGAGGCGACGCTCCAGGGCGCCCGTGAAGGCGCCCTTTTCATGGCCGAAGATCTCGCTCTCCAGCAAGGTCTCGGGGATGGCAGCGCAATTGACGGCGACGAAGGGACCCTGAGCGCGGGGCGACAGCTCGTGGAGCGTGCGCGCGGCCAGCTCTTTGCCCGTGCCGCTCTCCCCCGTGATCAGGACCGGCGCGGGCGTGGGCGCGGCCAGCTCCACGAGACGGTAGACCTCCTGCATGGGCGCGCTGGTGCCCACGAGCTTGCCCAGGCCCCAGACCTGTCGGACCCGTCGCCGCAGCAGGATGATCTCGCGGAGGGCCTCCCCTTTCTCCGCAGCCTTGGGAATGAGCGCCTTGAGCCGGCCCACGTGTACGGGCTTCATCAAGTAGTCGTAGGCGCCTTCCTTCATGGCCGCCACCGCGCTGTCGATGCTGCCCTGCCCCGTGAGCAGGATGACGCTCACGAAGGGAAGCTCCTGCTGCAGCGACTTGAGAAGCGCGAGGCCATCGAGCTTCGGCATGACGAGATCGGAGACGACGACCGAGGGCAAGAAGACGGTGGCCTTCTGAAGGGCCTCCTCGCCGTCGCTGGCCTCCTCGACCTCGTATCCCCAGCCGGAGAGCAAGGACGTCAGCCCCTTGCGGGCAGCGGCTTCGTCGTCTGCGACCAGGACTCTCAGTGCCATGCGTTCCCCATGTTCACGACGGACCTTGCCGGGATCACTTCCACTAACCGTCGGACTAGCATAGCAGGACTGTGAGTGTCGGAGAGGGGCGCCGAACTGAAGGCTCGGAGCCTCCAGCGGCGGTAGCGCCGGCCGGCCGTGTGGCCAGGCTCCGGCGCCGGTGGTCCCGCGACTCAGCGCCGCACCGGGCGATTCAAATCCCGACCCCCGATCGTGAGCGATCGGGGGTCATGAGGGCATTGGGCACTCGTCAGCTCATGGGCTTTGGCCGCGATCGTTGGCCCGGTTGAACTGAGTGATGATCTGCTGTGCGGCCGTGGGCACCTGAGGAGGAGGCGCTGACGCGTATCGCCTCAGGGCCGCCTTCGTTCGAGGCCCCAAGATCCCGTCAATGGGTCCTGGATCATTTCCCGTCTCGAGGAGCGCCTTCTGTAGCTCGCGAATCCGCTCAGGCGTGGCGCGAGCCGGCTTCGTGGATTCCGAGTTCGCCGTCGCAGGATGAACCTTGACCGGGGCCTGGGCTTCTCCCGCTGCCGCGAATATCAAGGACGCCACGATCACGGACGATCCGCAACACACGATTCCGAAGCTTGCCGACCGAATCAATCGCATGGCCGTCACCTCCGCGGCAACCGAAGGCTGCATCCGATATGCCACCAACTGGGCACGATACGAACAGCTTGCGCCGGCCCAACCTCCTGATTGTCGGGACGATTCCCGCAATCTCCGAATCGTTGTGTTCTGACCAGCGCGATTGGGGGAAGAATTTTCCGACTAGCGTGTAGGACTTACCGTGCGGGGTCAGGCAGAGAGTATCTAATGGCGCGCCCGGAGGGATTCGAACCCCCGACCCTCGGCTTAGAAGGCCGATGCTCTGTCCACCTGAGCTACGGGCGCGTGCTTGGGATTATCGCTATTTAGCGGACGGGCAGCAATCTCTGGATACCCCCTGTGTGCCCTGAAATGTGCCCTCCAGCCGCTTAGCGACGTCCTGAGGTCCCCTGGGCTCACAATGTGATACCGGTCGAAAACTGAACGCGTTTTGTGCCCGGTCAACTTCATGGCTGCCCTTTCAGGCACGCCGAGATTCACCATGTTCCGGACCGCCGTACGCCGCAGGTCGTGCCGCAACATGCCCGGCACGCCAGCCTTCTCACATGCCGTGGTCCAAGCTTTCCTGAAGTCCCCCCTCTGAGTCCCCGCACGGCGGCCAGTCAGATGAGGGAAGAGATACGGAATAATCTGCCGGGTCTGCTTTGAGAGTCTCTCCACTCGCTCAAGCTGTGCGGCCAGTAGCGCCTTCAGCGCGGGCGTGAGATAGACAACCCGACCCTCATCATTTTTGGTCGCACCGGGATCGAGCCGAAGCGTCCCACTATCCAGATCCACCTGACGACGCTCCAACGCCAGAACCTCATTCTGCATTCTCCAGCCGTACATATAGCCGATCGCCAACGCCGTCTGAAGGTCTGTGCGCAGCCGCCGACGAACGGCTTCAAACTGCTCACGTTCAAAAAATCCCTGCCGAGGTGCATTCTCCTTCAGATTCCGAATCACAGGAATGCGTACCAGCTTGCTTGTCTCGTAGGCGAGACGCAGCATCCTGGTCAGGACCGCGAGCTCGCGATTGATGGTCGAGTTCGCAGCCCCACCGCTTTGGCGCATGAGCATATACGAAGTCGCGGCCGCTTGCGAGAGAGTCGCCACTCGACGACCCTGGAAAAAGCGATCGGCTTGGTTGCCGGAGGCGGCCCTGCGGAGCCGGTAGAGGAGGCCGCACACCAAGCTCAGGCCAAGTCGTCGGCGCTGGCCGTGTGCATCGAGCCCAGACGGGCGGGGGGCCACACGCAGGACCGGGAGCTACGAGGCGTCGTCGTGAGGCTCTGGCGACGACTGCTTATCCATCTGTCGGCTCGCTATTGATTCAAGGAGCCACGCTCGGTAGCACACCAGATGCGCGTGAGCGCGTGGCGTGCCGATGACCTCTTGCGACGATTCAGCAGCAAAGATCCGGTTGCTGCACACCCCGCAAAGATCACTCACCCCTTGCCCGGTCCATGACTTGTCGTGCGGCAACACGGACAGCGTCCCATTCGCGAATCGGTCACGCACGATCTGACGCAGACTAGCGAGACCGTCAGTGCCGATCACCGCCCCATCCGCCCTCTCGTGGGTCTGTGATTCCTCCCGCCAGATCGAATAGCACGGCAAGTGCGACCAGACCGTTATAGGTCCGACGACTTCATTCTCCACTTCGGACGGTTCGATGGTTGTCCCGCAGACTATGCAGATTTGCCCGGTCCCTTTTCCGGCCCACACCTTGTGGGGTGCTGGAAAAAGCCAACCGCTCGCGAGGCGTTCGCGGACGGTCTGGCGAAGGGCTGACTGCGGCATTGCGACCCCCTGGCGGCCTGCCGCTTGGACGAAGCCAAGCCAGTCACCGGGGTCTCGACGCTCAAGAGCGCCATCAAGTGAGGCCGAAGTGAGGGCTGGATCAGTGTGCACCCACGAATCCAGGAAGGCAAGAATGACCGGCAGTTATGTCGGATTTGTTGACGAGTGTTGGGTAGCCAATTTAGCAATGGACGCAGAGAAGGCAAAGCCTTGATCGGGGCAACACAGCCGGGATCGATCCACAGGGCCTCGTCGTCCCGGCCGGGCACCGCCTTCCACTCATCATCGCCACAAGCCGCCTATTCGCCGCGCGGCGGGGGCGCTGTCTGATCGGCGACGAGGTTTTCGGTCCCCGCGCGCGCATTGATCGGGCGAGCTTGTCGGCCTTGGCTCAAATGAGCCGGAATCCGCATCCGGCCGTGCCAATGCACCAACGGGTGACCGTGGGCCTACGGGCCCGGGTCGTGCCTACTCGGTAATGCTTACTGCCTGTCGAAAGCCTGACACAATGGCAAAGACTGACGAAGGGGAATCCGGTCCAACACGCCCGGACTAGCCTCTCTTTCATGTCGGCATTTCCCTTGCTCTCGCTTTGGCAAGCTCCGCGACACCACGACAGGCGCATGGGGAGGCGCGCGGGATGGCCTATCGCATCTTGCTGGTAGAAGACGAAGCAGACTTCCGGGAGCCGCTCGCCATCCTGCTCAGCCAGGATGGCTACAACGTCCAGGCTGCGGTGAACGGACAGGAGGCCCTCGAAGGACTTGCTGGACAAAGCTATGACATCATCGTGAGTGATCTTCGGATGCCCGGTATCGACGGCGAGCAACTTTTTCGACGCATCGAGCGCGAGTGGCCGCACCTTGCCTCTCGTGTCGTCATTATGACCGCCGAGAGACCGACTCGAGGGTTTCTAGGCCAGCACGACGGCGCGCTCGTTCCCATCCTCCATAAGCCCTTCACGTCAGAGCATCTTGAGGAAGTCATTGCAAGCGTGATCGCTCGCGATGGCCGAGAAACGAGAGTGGGGTCCGTCGCGGACGGCTTTTGATTCTCCTCCCAATACACTTGTACTTCAGTCGAGAGGGCGGCGCGGCCACTCTAACCTGCGCAGCCCTCACAAGCCGAGGCACGCCAGCGTGTACTGGCACTTCGCGCATCGGAATGACTGCAGGTACGTCAAGGCTCGGTAGTGTCTCAGTTTGATTTGATAAGGATGAAGATGAATGGCTGCTTGCAGGTGGCCACATTCCCATATCTCTTCGAGAGCAGGTGGGAGAGGGCCGCTTCCGAATCCTTTCCCCACGCCAGGAGTGGCCCGCTAAACGGCTTTCGAGTAACAGCCCTTACGTGGGCATTGCAGCGTGCTCGTTTTGGGCATTCTTTCCATTGCGCGGCCTGCCTTTTCAAACTGAGACAGTGAGCACGGTCTATGGGCGCCCCCGCGCGAAGTGGACGGCCAAAGAAATGAGCGCGACGACCAGGAGAAGGTGAATCAGGCCTCCGAGGAGGTGGAATGCAAACCCGACGACCCATGCGACAAATAAGACAATAAAGACAATCAGAAACGAAGATATAAACATAGGAATCTCCTTTTCAGGTTCCTTGGGTTAGCTTTGGCGCCAAAGGTTCGGGCTTCAGCAAGAAATCCAGAAGCGCTTCCACGCCTTCCGAAGTCTCCACCAAAAGCCGGGGAACGTCGTGCCGGTCCCTTTGCACGCGCGGCAGACGGACTTTCGCGGCCCTTTCTCGCGGTAGCCGTGGCAAGCGTGGCAAACCGGCCATTCGATGCTCTGAGCGCCCGCCCGATGCCAGGCCGTGAGAATGTCGCGGATGAGCTGGATACTCGCGCTCGTGCTAAGGCCGGCCTTTAGCTGGGACGCTTTTCCCTGGTCTGGGGCTCATAACGCTGAACGACGCGGCGAACCGAGGCACGGCTTCGTTTTTGTACAGACGGCACAGATCATTGTCGGCATACATGTCAGAGCGTCGGGCGACTGGAACACTTTGGCCATTGCCCGCTCAATCTCCGACTTGCGCCAACCTCGGTGCATACGCTCATGCAGCAGTGTGACGAGACACGGTGCACACACGAACTTGCCAGCGTATTCGCGGCGAAGGAGACTGGCGACAGCTCGGCGGATGAATTCTTCAGTCGTGGAGTTCATCGGGTCTTTTTAGTCTTCTCCCGATGCGGTCGAGTTGGTTTTCTTTCCCGGCTTCTGCTTGGGGCCATGTCCACGGTTGGGGCCAGGTGAAACTTCTCGGTGTGGGTATATATGGCCGGAACGCCGTGGAGCCGTGGCCGCACAGGGTGCAACACTCGCACTGGCTCGCTGCACAGGAGTCGCGGTCATGGTCGCAGGTGGGGGCTCCCTTGCAGTAGACACACATGAGGGGTTCGCGGCTGACCTCGAACGAGAGTCTACCGCGTTACGCCTATAGGCCGCCGCCTATCGCTTCGATCTTTTGCGCGGTCTCCTCACGCGACGCTTGGGAGTCCGGCGCTTCCGCGATGCCGTCTCCTTGACCCTGCGCGCGAGCAACTCCTTCACCTCCCGCTTCCTCACCCTCCGTAACGCCACAAGATTCATCCGGTTCTGCCCTGTCGGAGTCGATTCTCCGGCTTCCCAGTGAGCAACGGCTGGTGCGCTCACGCCCACCAACCGCGCCAGGGCCATCTGGCTGACACCAAGGCGCCGTCGCAAGCTCCCTATCAGCCGAGGCGAGAGGCGTGCGGCCTTCGCGTCTTCCTCGGACACCTGCGGAATTGATGGCGCAGCTTCCATGAGCCGCTTCCAGCCATTCGTGCTCCGGCGCAGCATCGTCACCATCCCGTGCAGCTCCCCTACCTTCCGCCGGAGCCGGATGACCTCGCGACGCAGTGGCGTGACAACCACCCGGACTTCCCTCCGGGCTCCTCGCGCAATCGTCTTTTTGATCACCGTTTCGAGTTTTGCCAACGAGCGCCTCCTCGTGAAGGTCAGACAACGATCGAACCATAGGCGGACTGAGGTGACGATTGTCCTGTCGGACCAGCAGACTGGACCAGTACTAAAACTTATCCGACGCGTGCTTACCGAGGCACATCCGACCAGGATCCCTTCGGTTGGAATTCCTCCGAGCGTTTAGGCTCACCACCGCCGATAGCCGTAGTGGTAGCCGTAACCGTAGCCGTACGGATAGTGGTAGCAGCAATAGTACGGGGCTGGCGCGATGACCACGGGCGGGCCTATGACGACGGGGGCTGGAACATGCCCGGCGTACGGAGGTTCCGCTGGGACAACAACACAGCCGCTCAATGCCCCGACAGCTACAAGCACAACCAGCAAGAAGCGGCGCATGCTTCAGCCTCCTTGGTCTTCGGTCAGGTTCTACTTCACCTTTGCACATGGTGCCATCTGGAAGCTTACGGTGTTGGCACAAAATTGACGCAACCTATCGTCCAGCGTGGGGTTAGGTTTCATCATCCTCATCAATGATCTCGTAGTCGCAGAGATGCTCGACCACTGAGTGCAGTTCAATCTCGAACTGAACCTGCCCCGGTTTGGTAGACACCCCAGATCGCACGAAAGTGCGGTAGGAGTGTGTCATGGCCAAACCCAAGCGGCGGACATTCACGACGGAGTTCAAGGCCCAGACGGTGCGGGTGGTTCAAGAGAGTGGCAAGTCGGTCGGGGCGGTGGCCCGGGAGCTCGATCTGGCCGAGACGGCGGTGCGGCGCTGGGTGCAGCAGGCGGAGGTCGACGCGGGCCAGGGGAGAGCCGGGGCGCTGACGACCGAGGAGCGGGAGGAGCTCGGGCGCCTGCGGCGCGAGAACCGGACCCTGCGGATGGAGCGGGACATCCTAAAAAAAGCGCCGGCCTTCTTCGCGAAGGAGAATGCGTGAGGTTCGCGTTCATCGCCGCGGAGAGGGCCGCCTTCCCGGTCCGGCTGCTGTGCCGGACGCTCCAGGTGTCGCGCGCGGGCTTCTACGCCTGGCAGGGGCGCCCGCCGGCGCCCCGGGCGCGGGCGGACGAACGGTTGGGTCTCGAGATCGCAGCGATCCATGCCGAGAGCCGGCAGCGCTACGACAGCCCGCGGATTCACGCGGAGCTGGCGACCCGCGGCTGCCGCACGGGGAGAAAGCGCGTGGCGCGCCTGATGCGGGTCCGTGGGTTGGCCGCCCGGCGCCGGCGGCGATACCGGGTGACGACGCACTCGCGGCACGCCTTGCCCGTCGCGGCGAACCGCTTGGCGCGACAGTTCGAACGGGCGGCACCCAACCCCAGGCGTTGGGTCACCGACATCACCTACATCCCCACGGGCGAGGGCTGGCTCTACGTGGCGGTGATCCTCGATCTCTGCTCGCGCTTCGTCGTGGGCTGGGCGATGAGCGAACTCATCACGGATGACCTCACCCTCGGATGGTTCGGGGTCAGACGGCGATTGCGGTGCCCACCCCCGCCCTCGCCCCGGGTAAGCGGACAGTCTCGGTGTCAGGCTGGGAGAGCCGTAGGGGGAAGCCGCATTCCACCCACTTGGGTCGCACGGCGAGGGAGCCAGTACCTGAGAAGCACATCGAACAGAGGATGGGGGCACGCCATCGGTCGGCGTGCGCCTTGCTCAGAGTTTGCCAAGCGCCATCATCTTCGTGGTTTCGCCGGACAGTGATCTTACCGCTTTTTACAGCAACGATCCGACTTCCGGCAGCACCTGAAGGCCGACGTGCGGCGCACTAAGTGAACGAGAGATTTCGGAATCTCGTTGACACATTGCACGGCAAGTGTGAGGCGCTCCTTGCGATGCGTCCTGTCGCCGCCCACGACATTCCAAGAGACACGTCCGTTGGTGGTGTGTATCTGTTCTCGGAAGACTCGACGCATCTTTACGCGCGCCGCACCAAGAGACCGATAGGGGTGCGCATTCGGAACCACTTCAGCACAGCTCCCGACTGCCCGTTCGCCTGGCTGCTTGCCCGCGAGGCCACGGGCAGGAAGGCCACTTACACGCGCGGCGGGTCGCGCAAGGCGCTGCTGGCCGATGCTGCCTTCAAGACCGAGTATGAACGGGCGAAGAGCCGGATTCGGGAGATGAGCGTAAGATACGTCCACGAACCGGACCCAACCAGTCAAGCGTTATTGGAGATCTATGTGGCCGTGGCGACTGGGACATGCAAGGGATTCCCATGCCTCAGGGGACGCCAGCTGACGGTGGGTTACTGAGACGCGACTTTCAGTCCCTGTCAGCTCCAACGCCGTGGTTCTTCGGGGCCGTTACTCCGGCACTCAGGGATTCATCATCTGCTCGAAGATCTCACGCTCGGCCTCCAGCTCCGCGCCGTCTCGATAAAAATAGCGCGTACCGTCGATGCGCGGCGGGTCTTCGTCGGCATGGGCGCCGCACGCGAGATAACCCATGCCTGGTCCGGCCGCATACAGCCGCTCGAGGTCCTGCTCGAGGGTCACGTTGATACCCTCCCCCACGTAAGGGTTTGCCATCCAGCGTCTCGGATTCGCCTTCACGAACGCCTCGATCTGTTCATACGTGTAGGCGTTGAAGAAGAGGTGTTCGTCCGGCCGGTACGCGAGGTAGGCGGGCCACTGTTCACGCGGGCCGTAGTACTGGCCCGCGGTCACAGAGCGAAGGTACGCCGCGATGTCCTGGTTCGTGATGCCGATCTCCTTCACCTTCGTCTGATCGAACCAGAGATTGATGAACCCGCCGCCGAGACTAATCTTGGCCCCGAACTTCTTATCGATCATTTCGAGCAGCGTGCGGAGCGAGAGCCGGTGACCGTTTACCGCCTCCGGCATCGGCATCATCCCGTGATCGGCGGTGATCGTGACCACGTAGTTCCCCTCGCCTACCCGAGCATTCAGCTTCTGGATAAGCTTGCCGACGCAGGCGTCTTGAGCTCGTAGCGCTTCTCGCGTCTCGACACTTTCGAAGCCCCACCGGTGCCCGGAGTAATCCGTCGGCTTGATGCTCATGTAGACGAGCGCGGTCACGTCGGGTTGATCGATAGGTTCACGGTCCATCATCAGCAGCATGTTGTCGCACTCGAAATCGACGTAGGCGGGCGTGAAGCGGACGTTCGCGGTGTCATCGATCTTGTGGCCCATCCAGACACCGGTGCCGTCCGTCAGGGCCTTCACGTACGGCAATGGGCTTCGGCCGCGGAGGTACGCGGGGAAGCTAAAGAGGTCGATGTTCGTCATCAGACGGTTGTCCTGATCGTTGCCCGGGAACTCCGCCTTCCATGCCGGCTTCTTCGGCTTGTCGAAGAGGACGACGATGTGACTCTTGTTGCCGGGGTGATGGGCGGCCCCGTGGCCGACCATGCCGATCGCCGCGCGCTCCTGAAAGCTGGTGCCGATCACGACCGGTTTGTGACCCGCGGTGACGCCGTACTCGTCGGCCAGCGTGGGTGCCTTGACGAACTCTGGCGAGAAGTCCGGGAACGAGGTGATCACCTGGTTCTTTACCGGGTCGTAGATTTCGTTCCCCACAATGCGGGTCGTGATGGGATAGCCGCCGGTCCCGATCGCGGTGTGAGAGACGGCCGTCGCGGTTTCGAGTTGCGTGACCTTCGCGTCTCGGTACTCGACACCCCGCGTCGCGAGTCCCTTGATGACGGGCCAGGCGTCCGGCCAGGCGTCATAGAGCGACCGCCCGCCACCGTCCATCACGATGGTGAGGATGACCTTGGGCCGCTTCGACGTCGAGACGAGCGCCTCCGTCATTACGCGTCCCATCGATCCCTTGGGCGGATGGGTGCCGATCATCCGCGCGTACGTGGGCGCGATGTTCTGCAGCGTCGTCTTCTCGAACGTGACGCCTTCCTTGATGAAGCCTGGTCCGTATAGCACGAACTTGATGTCGGTGTCGTAGTCCCAGGACGACGCGTGCGTCGTCCACATGTGCTTGAGCACGACGACCTGGTTCGGGTCGTTCGCGTGGACGCCTCGCAGCGCTCCCAAGGGGATGTGGCTGAATTCGTCGCTGAAGAAGATTCTGTCGGCGACGATCGTGTAGCGCGCAGGAATCATCACCACGTGACCGCTCTGCTCTCCGGCCCAACTCTGCACCGCGTAGGCGAAGTGCCAGGCGTCGTCCTGATCCTGGCTCTTATACGCGGAGGCCGACCAGCTCGGGCTGATCTCTCCGGCCTGGCCCTGAACGCGGGATCCGGGCGCCGTGGGGGCACAGGCGCCGAGTACAAACGAGATGGCCAACGAAAGCAGGGCTGCGCTCCAGAAGTGTCTTCGCCGCATACGTCACTTCCCTCCTACCTTGACGTGGAGTTTGGTCCATCGCTGAGACGATTCTGCTCGTGGATTCCAACGACCAGCGTCAGCAGCGCGGCCTCGGCGTCCGCTGCGCCCTGAGGGTGGGCAACGGCCCTAATTAAAGCGCTCGGCGGCGGCTATTTTTTAGGTTCCTCTTTTACAGACACCAGGTTGCCTTCCAGGCTGAAATTCCGATCGGTCGGTGAAAACGGTTTGATGTGCAGCGTCCCGGCACCGCGTAACCCTTTGAATCTTCTAGCGCTTGCCGGGGGCCGACCCCTTCGGCGCGCTGCTGTCTTTTTCGTTCAGGACTTCGCCGCGAGTCCGCAGACGCTGGACAAGGTCTGGATAGGAGCTCGTCCGGATCACGCGATCGAACTGGGTCCGGTAGTTGGAGATCAAGCTCATGTTCGCGATGAGGACGTCGTAGATGAGCCATCGATCTTGGTTTTTCAGTAGCCGCGATTCGACAGGGACCTCGGTGCCCTTGCTCGTCACGATTCGCGCCCGCACGGTCGCCCGATCACCGTCGACCTGCTCGGTCAGGTAGGTGATGCGCTCCCCGCCATACTCGCTTATCCGAGAAATATAGGTCTGCTCGAGCAGGTTGGCGAAGAGGTGGATGAACTCCTCGCGCTCGGCCGGCGTTCGCTGTTGCCAGTGCTGGCCCAGGGCCCGCTTGGCCGTCTCGGAGACGTCGAAGGCCTCGCTGGCGACCTTTCGCACCGCGGTGCGCCGATCCGGCAAGCTGAGGCTCGGGTCCTCCAGAATCTTGAGCACCTGATCGGTGTAGGCGCGAAGCTGGTCCGTGGGAGGCCCCGCCCATGAGAGCTCCGCGGCGCCCAGCATGAAGATCGCGACAAGCAGGATGCTCAGAGGCTTACGCAAGAGAGTCGTGGACACTGAGAATATCCCTCGTGGCGTTCGAGCTTCTCTACGTGGCAGCGTTCGCGAGAGGGCTCGGCGGCATCAACGCGCCGGTCCGGTCGGTGGAGGTGGAGGCGTGCCAGGCGGCGGAGGAGGTACGCCCGGCGGGGGCATCGCGCTCGGAGGCGCGGGCGGAGGTGGCGGGGGGGCCGCCGTATACGCCGGCCGCGAGCCCCGCGCGGCGGGAACCTGATTACCCTTGAGGTACATGCACTGCATGTAGGCGACATCGTAGCGACGCTGCACGGACATGGACGCGCCCTGCGCATTGCCCGCACCGACGGCGGTACCTCCCAGCAATCCGACACCAGCTCCCACGGCCGCTCCCGTCGCCGGACCGCCTGCGGCGGCGCCGATCGCAGCCCCGAGGGCGGCGCCGACCAGGGTTCCGACGACGGCTCCGCCAACGGTGTTCTCCGTTGCTGTCTTGTTCGGCGTGGTTCCCGTCTGTTGGGCTGCCCACTGACGGCACACGGCGTCGTCACTCTGGAACTGTTCGAAGTTCTTCCCCGTGCCCGGCAGCACCATGACGCTGGGACCGGTGGGCACTGACGCGCACGCGGTGAGCAGGAGCGTCCCCACCACGGGCAAGATCAAGACTCGCCTGATCACTGCGCCCTCGCCGGCACTTTGATCCACGCTTCCGGACACGACTGCACGGTGGGGTAGTACGCCTGAGCGCTCGAGCAGTAATACCAGTACGCAGGGGGCGCCGAGGGCGGCGGCGGCGGAGCAGCCTGGGGCTGCTCAACGTACACGGGCGGCTGCTGCTCGATGACGACGGTGGCGGGTGGATAGTACGGCGGCGGCGGGTAACCCCAGTATGGATATGGAGGACCCCACCAGGCAGGACCGACCCCGATGAAGACGGCGCCGCGTCCACGCCACGCGTGGCTCGGGACCGCCGGGACAACCAGCAGTCCGAAGAGCAGCAGCACCAGCAAGACCCACGCGGACCTTTTCATGACCGCCTCTCTAGAGCCCTCGATTGGGGCTGCATTCAGGATACCACCCTCTTGTCGCGGGCTCGTCACCCGCCGTCCCCGCCCGACCGTCCCGGGGAATCACGACCGTGGAAGTCGCGCGTAAAGCCCTTATGTGCCGGGGGTAAAGAACTGTGAAGCGAAGAGGTAGCGGCGGAGGGCGGCCCCCGTCGCTCCACTCGCGAACGCGATCCGACCCACCAGGGCCTCGGCCGTCGAGTGCGTGTCGTTCGTATCGATGGAAATGGCGACCGCGCGCGGATCCTCGGGGTCTTCGCCGAACGCCTTCCGGTAGTCCTCGTAGACGTTTCGCCGCTCGGTCACCCATCGGCCGAGCTCCCGGGTCCCCGATCGAACGATGACGAACATGACGTTCCCGGTCTTGCGGCTTCTTTCCATCGAGCCCGCGGGCAGGCTCGCGTCCCACGCGTACCCGATCAAACGAGTTCGCAAGGGGCCCGGGAAACGCGGCCACACCACGAAGACGTGTCCGGTCAGATCCGAGCTCTCGCGCCTGCGAATGTCGGCGCCCGCCGGATGCTGCACGACCTTCCAGCTCCATTCCAGGACGGGGGTGGCGCGAAGGGAGACGTGGATCTCCTTCGCGATCGTCGAGTGCTCGTCCCGGCTCTTCAGGTGGAGGGCGCGGCGCCCCTCGTCGTTGACGACCGAGAAGTCGTAGGCCGGCCGCCCGCCGAACGTCTCATACGGCCGCCAGCCGGCGGGCACGCCCTTCGAGCCGACGGCGTGCTGACTCCAGTCTTCGACGGCACTGAGCTCCGCCACCAAGGTCGAGGGCATCAGGAGGGCGGCAGCGAGACCGAGCACGAGCGCTCCCTGTCCTCTCCTGGCGATCTTCATCGCGAGATCGACGACCGGCGTGACTCGCTCACGCGATCGGGTTGACGCTCCCGGTGCGGAGATCGTACACGGCGCCCACCACCTTCACGGCGCCTCGCTGGACCGCGGGGGCCACGATGGGCGGGAGATTCCGAAGCTGGCCCACGCCGATCTCCACGTTCACGTGAATCGTGTTGTCGAGCTGATCTCCCGGGCGGGACTTCGCCTTCAGCACGGCGGGGCGGATGCTGTTGACGAGAGGGCCGATGGAGCCGGGCAAGGCATCGCGATCGTCGAGATGCTTGATGGCCGCCTTGATCGCGCCACACTCGCTGTGGCCGAGCACCATGACGAGGGAAACGCCGAGCTCGACGATGCCATACTCGATGCTGCCCTTGACGAAGGCGCCCGCCCCGCCGATCACATTGCCGGCCACGCGGACGACGAAGAGGTCGCCGACTCCCTGGTCGAAGAGGATCTCGGGCGGCACGCGCGAATCGGAGCATCCCACGATCACGGCCATGGGACGCTGACCTCCGGCGAGCGACCGAAAATCCTCCGGGGTCCGGCGCGGGCTCATCGTCGCCCCCTTCACGAACCGCTCATTGCCTTCACGCAACCGTCGAAGCACTTCATCCGCGGGGGGTCCCGGGGCGGCAGGCCCCGCGGCCCGCGCCGCGGGACCCCACGCGAAGGTCAGCCCCGCTGCGAAGGCGGCCCCACGCAGCAATTCACGGCGGGAGAGACCTGCGCCTCGAGCGCTCATACGATGGAAGCCGCGGGTCTAGCGGACTCGGAGGACGCGCGCCGCCCTGCCATACTGGCTGGGGGTCACCCACAGGATGGCGCCGTAGCGTCCCTTGCCCGCATGCACGGCATCGATGGCGACGACGTTGATCCGCTTCGCGGCCAGCTTGCTGAGCAACCGCGCGCCCGCGCCCACCCGATCATCGCCCGAGACGAGGAAGGCCCGCTTGGGTCCGGCGATCTTCCACTTGGCCTTCTTGGCCACCTTGCGAAACGCCGACGGATTGGCGGGCACGAAATCCATCTGCGCGTTCCCACGATGCGGAAAGCCGGAAAACGCGATCAAGTTGACTCCGGCCTCGTGGAGCACGGCGAGGGCCCGCGCCCCCTGCCCCGCCCGGTTGGGCACCATCATCTTGAAATAGGCCACGCGCTTCACGCTATCCGCCATGAGCGTCTCCTCCTTGAGATCTTCCGCCGGTCGTGAATTCCAAGGAACGGTCGCCGACGGCCGCGCGTCTCCTCGGCCGTCGGCGAGGCGTGGAATGGTCGGGGTGAGAGGATTTGAACCTCCGACTCCCTGCTCCCAAAGCAGGTGCGCTACCGGGCTGCGCCACACCCCGGGCTTTCCCGAAATCTTATCATTTCACCTTCTCCACCGTGCTTGGAAGTGGGCAGGCGCTCCTTGCCCATTCTCTGTCGACGCGCCACAAGAAATCGCCCCGATACAGGACTCGTCAGAGCCATCGCGCATTGCGGGGGTCCCAGGGCCTGACGTATGATACGCGGCAATTCGAAAGGCCAGAGGCGATGCCGTTCCGAGCGCCGCGAGCACGGGGGAACCTGTCACGGGTGAGCTCCTCACCGTCACCAGCATCACCAAGCGCTTCGGCGGTGTCGAGGCGCTCGCCGGCTGCACGTTCTCCGTCGGGGAAGGCTCGATCACGGGGCTCATCGGCCCGAACGGCGCGGGCAAGACGACGCTCTTCAACGTGATCAGCGGCCTCACGCTCGCCGACGGCGGCCAGATCCGTCTCGGCGCCGATCGTCTCGACGGGCTCTCGGCGCACGCGATCGCCCGGCGAGGCGTCGGGCGCACGTTTCAGATCCCGCGTCCCCTCGGACGGATGACCGTGCTGGAAAACGTGCTCGTCTACGCCCACGATCAGCCGGGCGAAGGGCTCGCCCGTGTGTTCACCACGCCGAAGCGCGTGAGGGCCGCGGAGCACCGCGTGCGCGAGCGAGCGCAGGCGATCCTCGACTCCGTGGACCTCGCGCATCTCGCCGGCGCGCGGGCGGAAACGCTCTCCGGCGGCCAGAAGAAGCTGCTCGAGCTGGCGCGCGCCCTGATGAGCGACCCCCGCATCATCCTGCTCGACGAGCCCGGCGCCGGCGTGAACCCGACGCTGATGCAGTCGCTCGTCGAGACGATCCGCGCCCTCCGGGCGGCCGGGCGCACGTTCCTCCTGATCGAGCACGACATGGACCTCGTCACCGAGCTCTGCGATCCCGTCATCGTGATGGCCCAGGGGCGCAAGCTCATGGAGGCGCCGTTCGCGGACGTCCGGCGCGACCCCCGAGTGCTCGAAGCCTATCTCGGGACCGCCCGGTGACCGCGCTTCTCGAGGTGCACGATCTCTCGGCAGGCTACGGCGACAACGACATCCTCCATGGTCTCTCGCTTCGCGTCGACGACGGTGAGCTGGTTGCCGTCATCGGACCCAATGGCGCCGGGAAGTCGACCCTGCTGAAGACGCTGGCCGGGCTCGTGCGCCCGCGCTCCGGTCGAATCGCGCTGCGCGGCGCCGACCTCACGGGCGCCAGCACCCAGCGCATCGTCTCGAGCGGGCTCTGCTACGTGCCCCAGGAGGCGAATGTGTTCCCGTCGCTCAGCGTGTGGGAGAACCTCACGATCGGCGGCTGGGCGGCTCCCGCAGCGTTGCACGAGCGGGCCAGGGCCGTCGTGGAGCTCTTCCCCGTCCTCGCCGAGCGGCGGCGGGCCCGGGCCGGAACGCTGTCGGGCGGCGAGCGACAGATGCTCGCGATGGCGATGGCCCTGATGGTGGAGCCCCGGCTCCTCCTCCTCGACGAGCCGTCAGCGGGGCTCGCGCCCGCGCTCCAGCGCCTCGTGTTCGACCGCGTTCGCGAGATCAACGCGCGCGGGCTCGGCATGCTCCTCGTCGAGCAGAACGCGCGCGAGTCGCTCGCGCTGTGTCATCGGGCGTATGTCCTCGCGATGGGCCGGGTTCGTGCGGAAGGGCCGGGTGGGCAGCTTCGCGATGACCCGGAGATCCGACGTCTCTATCTTGGCGGCTGACATGGGAGAGCAGACATGACGACGATGACGCGGCGGGAGCTCTTGAAGGCTTCGGGATCGGCCGGACTCGTGCTGGGCGCGCCGGCAATCGTGTCGGCGCAATCGAGGGAGCCCATCCCCATCGGGACCTTGTGTCCGCTCACGGGCGCCGGGGGCTCCTACGGCCCCGACATGCAGCGCGCCGTCGTGGCCGTCGTCGAGCGGATCACCAAGGCGGGGGGAATCCATGGCCGGCCCGTCCAGCTCTTCCACGAGGACGACCAGACGAACGCGGAGGCGGGCGTGCGCGCCGCGCGCAAGCTGATCGACGTGAACAAGGTGGTCGCGATCGTTTCCACGTGGGCCTCCGCGGTGACCCTGGCCGTCAAGCCCCTCTGCGTCGAGGCGAAGGTCTTCGTCATCGGCGTGTCGGGCGCGGCCAGCGTGACCCAGGGGGACCACAAGGGCTACATCGCGCGCACCCAGCCGAACACGCAGCTCCAGGGGCGCATGTACGCCAAGTTCGCCGTCACCAAGAAGGAGTGGAAGCGCGTCGCCTACATGGCTCTCCAGACGCCGTACGCGCAGTCCTTCGGCGATGCCTTCACGGGCCTCCTGAAGAACGCCGGCGTCACCATCACCGACAGCCTCATCTACGAGGACAAGAGGCCCTCCTATCGCAGCGAGGTCACGCGGGTGCTCGCCACGAATCCCGACCTGATCATGCTCGAGGGCTACACGCCCGACTCCGTCGTCATGGCCAAGGACATCTACAAGGCTGCATACAAGGGCGCGATCCTCGGCCCCAGCTTCGCGATCAACGCGAAATTCATCGAGGGCGTGGGAGCGGAAGTGGCGGAGGGGATCTGGAACATGGACCGGGCGCCGCTGTTCGACTCACCGGCCTACAAGGAGTTCTCCGCGGCGGTACCGCGCGGGGACCAGAGCCCGTACTCGCCACAGGCGTGGGACCAGATGACGCTCGTCGCGCTCGCCCTCGCCGCCGCCAAGGGCGAGGCGTCGGGGACGGTGATCAAGGACAATCTGAGAGCGGTCTCGAACCCGCCCGGCACCGTCGTGTATTCCTTCGCCGACGGCGCCAAGCTCCTGGGCGAGGGAAAGAAGATCAACTACGAAGGCGCGTCGGGGTCATGCGACTTCGATCAGATCGGTGACATCCTCTCCGCCCCCTTCAGCGTCCAGCAGGTGCGCCAGGGCAAGTCCGAGCGCGTGATGATCATCAATCCCTGACGGTCCCCTCGTCGGATGCCGCCCATCGCGCAGTACGTCTTCAACGGCGTCGTGACGGGAGGCATCCTTGCCCTCCCCGCCGTCGCCTTCTCGCTCCTCTGGCGCCTCCTGCGCTTTCCGAACTTCGCCGTCAGCACGTACCTCACGGTGGGCGCCTACGTCGCCCTCGTGCTGAACCACGGCGCGCACGCATCGATCGAGCTGGCCTGGCTCGGCGCGCTCGTCGTGACGGGCGTGGTGGCCCTGGCCGTCGACCGCATCGCGTTCCGGCCCATGCGCGATCGGCGTCCGTTCTCGCTGGCCATCGCGTCGATCGGCGTCGCCTTCGTCCTCGAGAACGTCGTGCGCTTCATCTGGGGCAACGACTTTCGGAGCTTCGACGTGCCGGTCACGCGCGGCATGAGCGTCGCCGGGCTCCGGATCGGCCGCGAGCAGCTCCTCATCCTCGGCGTCGCGGTAGTCCTGATGGCCCTCGCGCAGATGTTTCTTCTCCGGACCCGACTCGGCATCGCCATGCGCGCGACCGCCGACAATCCAGGGCTCGCCGCCGTCAAGGGCGTGCCGACCGAGCGCGTGATCGCGCTCGCCACGCTCGGCGGCGGGGGGCTCGCGGGCGGCGCCGGCGTGTTCCTCGGCCTCGACGCCAGCATCGATCCGCTGATGGGCGGCGGCCTCATCATCTCCGTCTTCGCGGCCGCCATTCTCGGGGGCATCGGCTCGGCCCCGGGCGCCCTCGCCGGAGCCTTGATCGTGGGCATCATGGAAGAGGTCGGGATGCTCGTGGTCCCGCCAACCTACAAGACGGCGATCGGCTTCGCGATCATTCTCGCGGTGCTGCTCGTGAGGCCGACCGGCCTCGCCGGCGCGCGCTCGTGAGCGCGCGCACGTGATCGCCTACCTCACGGCCATCGCGACGCTGGTCGGCGTCCGCGCGCTCGTGACGCTCGGCCTGAACGTCCAGTGGGGCATGACGGGCCTCGTGAACCTCGGCGCCGTCGCCTTCTTCGCCATCGGCGCCTATACCTCCGCCTTGCTGGCCGTCGGGGGAGTGCCACTCGTCTTCGCATGGCCCGCGGCGGTAGGGCTCGCCACCGCCGCCGGCGCCGGGTTGGCGATGGTCGCGTTGCGACTCAGGGAGGACTACCTCGCCATCGTCACCCTCGGCTTCGGCGAAGTCTTGCGGCTGTTCCTCTTGAACGAGGCGTGGCTCACGCGCGGCGCCAACGGCGTGACCGCCATCCCGCGCCCGCTCCACGCGCAGTTCACCGGGCACTACGACCTCTTCTATTTCGCCCTCGTGCTGGTGGTGGTCGCGCTCGTCTACGCCGCCCTCGAGCGCCTGCGCGGCTCGCCGTTCGGCCGCGTGCTCCGCGCGATCCGCGAGGACGAGATCGTGGCCGCCGTCGCGGGCAAGCCCGTGTTCCGCTTCAAGGTCCAAGCCTTCGCGCTCGGCGCGGGCATCGCGGGGCTCGCCGGCATTCTCTTCGCGCACTATCTCGCCTACGTCGAGCCGAACATGTTCCTGCCCCAGGAAAGCTTGTTCGTCTGGCTCGCGCTCATCCTCGGGGGCAGCGGCAACAACCGCGGCGCGCTCCTCGGCGCGGTGGTGCTCCTCGGTCTCCTCGAGGGCAGCCGATTCGCCAAGGACGTGATCCCGTTCCTGACGGGCGTGCGGCTCGCCGCCGCGCAGCAGATCCTCGTCGGCGTGGTGCTCGTCGTGTTGATGGTCCGGCGACCCGAGGGATTGTTGCCGGAGAAGCCGGGTTCAGACTGAGCCGGGTTCAGAGCAAGCCGGGTTCAGACCAAGCCGGATTCAGACCAAGGAGGACGCGATGCGAGTGGGGTTCATCGGCCTGGGGAACATGGGGGAACCGCTGGCGGGCTTCGTGCTCGAGGCGGGGTTCCCGCTCGTGGTCCACGACATCAGGAGAGAGGCGGCGGCCACCCTCCTCGAACAGGGCGCGGTTTGGGCAGAGTCTCCGCGGGACGTGGCCGGCCAGTGCGATGTCATCTGCATATGCGTTCCCGGTCCGCCGGAGATGCAGGCCGTGATGCTCGGGCCCCACGGAGTGCTCGAGGGTCTGAAACCAGGAGCCGCGGTGATCGACCACACGACCAACGCTCCTGACATCGTGCGCGAGGTCGGTGTGGCGATACAGGCGCGCGGCGCCCAGCTGCTCGACGCGCCCCTCGACGGCGGCCGCGAAGGCGCCCTCGAGGGACAGCTCACGCTGTTCGTCGGTGGCGACGAAGCGGTTTTGCGGCGAGTGAAGCCGCTGCTCGACACGTTCTCCCGGAGCGTGGTGTGGGTCGGCGAGCTGGGCGCGGGTTCGGTCACCAAGCTCGTCCACAACGCCCTGGCCATGAGCATCGACCTGCTGCTCGCGGAGTGCCTGACGCTTGGCGCGAAGGCGGGCGTCGCGGTCCCTCGTCTCGTCGAGGCGTTCCGTGAGGGATGCATCGTCAGCCAGAACATGACCTTCACGAAGCGCATGCCGGCCACGCTGTTCCGCGGTGACTTCGCGGCACGGTTCGCGCTCGCGCTGGCGTACAAGGACTTCAGGCTGGCCGGTGATCTCGCGACCCAGCACGGCGTACCTACCCGACTGCTCGACCTCTGTCAGATGGAGCTGCTGGAGGCGATGAATCGTGGCTGGGGCGATCAGGATCGCATCAAGGCCTCGACGCTACAGGAGGAGCGCGCCGGCGTGACGCTGAGGCTCTAGGATAATTCAGGGACGAGCGCGCCCGATCACACTCCCCCTCACCCTGCCCCCCTCCGGGGGCGAGGGATCCGAAAGAAGATTCTCCCGGAGCGAGACCATTACTCGGATCCCTCTCCCCCAGTGGGGGAGGGGGCCGCAGTTCGAGCTGAAGGGCGAAGCCCTGAGGCGAGGGCTGAGTAAATCAGGGGGCTCGCTACCGCGCGGAGATCGTCCCTGGCACGGTGGCCCGCCGCGCTTCCTCCGGCTCGGGACGCGCCAGCGGCATGCCCCGGCGGCCGAGCTTCGCCTTGTCCATCGAGTAGAAGTTCAGGCTGTTGTCGAGCAGCATCTTCCGCTTGGCAGAGTCGGGAACGTCTTTCCGCCCGAGCAGCGTCGCCACGGTTCCGGGATAGGGATGGCCGTCGTGTCCCGGCTCGCCGACGAACAGCGCATCGAAGTGGAGATAGTCCGAGGCGAACAGCATCGCGTCCTCTCCGACGTGGTCGATGAAGAGCGGGATGAACTCGTCACCGGGCTCGCAGCTGAAGAACACGCGGCCGCTCTTGACGTACTCGCTCGGCTTGGCCGAGATGTGTGCCCACCGAACGGGCGCCACCTCGTTGTACTCGTCCATGCGGTGCATCCAGTAGGGCACCCAGCCCGCCCCCGCTTCCAGGAACGCGACCTTCAGCCGGCTGAACCGCTCCAGCACGCCGCCCGTGATGATGTTGGAGCACGCGAGCATCTGCGCGAACGTGTGGGCCATGTGCGAGGCTTCGAGCATGTGGTCCGGCCGGTTGATGTCGAAATAGCTCCGGAACAGCGAGGGCAACGCGGGGCCGTGGACGGCGATCGGCACGTTCAGTCGCTCGGCTTCCGCCCAGAAGGGCGAGAGCCGCACGTCACTCAGCAACGTGTCCTCCCGCACGGTGCAGCCGATCTGGATGCCGACCATGTTCAATCGGCTCACCGCCCGGTGCATTTCCTCGATGGCGCCCTCCACGTCCTGGAGCGCCACGAGGCCGATGCCCTTGAGCCGCTGCGGGCACACCTCGCAGTAGTCGTACAGCCAATCGTTGTACGCGCGTGCCCGGGCGGCGGCGAAGCCCGCGTCGTGCGTGACGGTCAGGGGCAGCTCGTCGGTGGGATAGATGACGGCCACGTCGATCTGGTCGCGGTCCATATCCGCGAGGCGAGCCCAGGGATTGTAGGTCCCCATCCGGCGGTAGTGGATGGCCTTGCCGTGCGGCGCAGGCAGATTGCCATTGACGCCCACGAATCCGCATTCCGTGTCGGGGCCCCAGACCTTGCCGTCCACGAGGCGGACGATGTTGCCCCGGGACACCTGGGTGTAGACGGGACGCCGCTCGCGGTACTTCGGATCGATCCGCTCGTAGGTCTCGTTGACCTCGATTACGTGTCCGTCGCCGTCGATCACCAGATCGGGTCGGTCAGTCATCGCGTGCTCCTTTTCGGCTCTCGCAGCCCGGTGAAGTGGTGCGAGTATACCGCCCCCTCGGAAGGCCGTTCAAGGCTGGGAGAGCAGCCAGGCGCGCGCCTGGGCGACGGCCCGCGCGCGATGACTGACGCGATTCTTCTCCGCCGGCGCCAGCTCGGCAAAGCTCCGACCCAGGGGCGGATAGAAGAACAGCGGGTCGTACCCGAAGCCGCCCTCTCCGCGCGGCGTCTCGAGCAGCACCCCATCGACCACGCCTTCGAGGGTGGCCTCGTGCCGTCGCTCCGGGTCAATGACCGCGATGAGGCAACGGAATCGCGCCGTCCGACGCTGCCGCGGCACGCCGGTCATTTCCCTCAGCATGACCTGGCATCGCTCGGGATCGCTGAGCCCCGGGCCGCCGTAACGCGCGGAGAGCACACCCGGGCCGCCCCCCAGGGCATCCACCTCGATCCCCGAATCATCCGCCAGGGCGAGCTCGCCCGTGGCCGCCGCGACGGCCCGCGCCTTGCCCCGGGCATTGTCGGCGTAGGAGCTCTCGCCCTCGGGGGGGAGGGTGACGGGCGGGAAATCGCCGAGGCTCAGGATGCGGAACGGGATGCCGGCCAGCAGCGCGGCCATCTCGCGCGCCTTCGCCTGGTTGGTCGTGGCGAGGACGAGCGGGCGCTCAGAGGCCGAAGGAGACCTCGGCGCGCGCCTCGAGGATGCGCCGCTGCAGGGCGATGAGGCGGCCGATGCCGGTCTCGGCCAGGGCGAGCATGGCCGTGAGGCGGTCCCGCCCGAACGGAGTCTGCTCCGCCGTCCCCTGCACCTCCACGAACGCCCCCGCGCCCGTCATGACCACGTTCATGTCCACTTCCGCCGCCGAGTCCTCGACGTAGTTGAGGTCGAGCACGGGCGTGCCGTGGACGATGCCCACGCTGATGGCCGCCACGCAGTCGCGCACGGGCGAGCCCGGCAGCGTGCCCGCCTTGACGAGGGTGCCGATGGCGTCGGCCACCGCGATGAAGCTGCCCGTGATGGCCGCCGTCCGCGTGCCTCCGTCCGCCTGGATGACGTCGCAGTCCACCCACACCGTGCGCTCGCCCAGCTTGGCCATCTCGACCACCGCCCGCAGCGATCGTCCAACGAGCCGCTGGATCTCCTGCGAGCGGCCGCTCGGGCCGTTGCGCTCGCGATTCATGCGCGTATTGGTGGAGCGCGGCAGCATGCCGTATTCCGCGGTCACCCAGCCTTTGCCCTGGCCCTTCAGAAAGGGCGGGACTTTCTCCTCGAGGGAGGCCGTGCAGAGCACCTTGGTATCGCCGAACTCGACGAGCACCGATCCTTCCGGGTGACGGAGATAGTCGCGAGTGACGCGAACGGGACGGAGGTCGCCCGGCGTCCGCCCGTCGCTCCGTGCGCTCATCGAGAGGTCTCGGTCTTGCCCGGCTGGGTCTGGACGGTGCGCACGCGCTGATCGTATCGCCGCTTGTATTCGGCGAGGCCCGCGTAGATGGCCTTGGCCAGGGCCTCGCGGTGCTCCGTGGAGGCGAGCTTCCTCTCTTCGCGCGGGTTCGTGAGGAAGCCGATCTCGATGAGGATGGCGGGCATGGCGGCACCACCCAGGACGTAAAAGCCCGCCTGTTTGACCCCGCGATTGACGAGGCGAAGCGAGCGGGTGGTCGAGTCGAGCACGGTCTCGGCGAGGAAGCTCGACTCCTGCTGGAACTCCGACTGCGCCATGTCCCAGAGAATGCTCTTGAGCATGTCCGTCTTCTGGCGCGACTGAGGGTTCTCGAGCTCGACCACTCCGTTCTCGATGGCCGCCGTCTGCCTGGACTCGTTGTCCGTCGCCTCCGAAGAGAGGAAGTACACCTCCACCCCCTCCGACACCGAGCGGGGATGGGCATTGGCGTGGATGGACACGAAGAGATCGGCGCGCCGCTTGTTGGCGAAATTGGTCCGCTCGCGCAGGGGCACGAAGACGTCCGTGCTCCGGCTGAGCGCGACCTTGATGCCGAGCCCCTCCTCGACCATGCGGGCGGCGCGGCGCGTGACGTCGAGCACCACGTCCTTCTCCATGACGCCCGTGGGGCCGACGGCCCCGGAGTCGTGGCCGCCGTGGCCCGCGTCCATCACGATGAGCTGGAGCGGGGTGACACCGCCATTCGTCTTGGGGGCGCCTTGACTTGCGCTCTCCTTGGGGCGGTAGATGTCGACGACGACCCGGAAGGGATCCTGGAGCGAGGCGGTCTTGACATCGGCCGCCTTGCCCTCGAGCACGATCTTGAGGAGGGCGTCTGGACCCGTCGACTCGAGCCGTATCTCCTTGACGAGCCCGTCATCGATCTCCTCGACGCGGAGGCCGGGCACGGCCAGACTGGACAGGCGCACACGAATTTCCTTCTGACCAGGGGCCACGAGATAGGACAGCTCCGCCCCCGCTTCGACGACGATTCGCGTGAAGGACGGGTACGAGCGGTATCGCAGCTCCTCGAACGGCACGCTTGCGTTGACGCGCTTGAGGCGCGGCCGGTTCTCCAGGGCCGCCATTGGTCGCGCCGCCGTGATGCCGGGGGCGAGCTTGCCGAGTCCCTTGGCCAGGAAACCCTCCGGGATGAGCCAACCCTTGGCGGTGGCCCGTGCGGGCGCCTCGAGCGTGAGGGGTTCGCCCGCGACGGTCAGTCGCGCCTGGTCCCGCGTGAACTGGGCCGTCCGCTTCGACACCGTCAAGGTGGCGCGGGAGCCCTTGACGCTCCACGAGCCCTTGAGCAGGCTCGCCAGGCGCTCGGCAGAGACGTAGGAGCCGCCATCGTCCAGGCTCACGATAGTCAGCTGGCCGAGGGAACCTGCTTTGCCTCTTACCTCGACAGAGGCCGGGCGCGCGGACGCCGCGCCCTCGACGGGAATCGCTCCCATGAGGACCGCGCACATGAAGAGCAGCGCTGCCGGCCATCGAGCCATCGTGTCAAGCCTCTGCGGTTCGGTCATTCTACCAATCGCGGACAGAAGGGCAGGAGAAAGAAAACCGCCCTCCGGGGCCTCGGATCAGGCCCGGAGGGCGGCTCAGAAATGGTGGACGCAGTCGAAACCAATTCGAACCGTCGCCGAGATGCAAGTCACTTTCTCTCTCCTGGAGACTAGACCTCCGTTCGTCTATCAGCAAGTTGCTGAAAAGTCGAGGGAACTAAGCCGCCTCGGGATGTCGGCAAGCGCCATCGCTAGGACGCTGAAGACTACGGACAAGACCGTGACCAAGGCCTTGCGCCACTACGAGAGCGGTCGAAAGGGCACTGAACCGGGCGCGTAGGGCACCGAGGACAAGCGATTGCGCGCGTTTATGTCGGCGATGCGCAATCGATAGGGCCGATTGCGGACTAGATAGAGACTCGATCTGGCACCCCGATCCTCGCCGAGGAACCGTGACTGGCCCAGCCTGTTCTTCAGCGCCGCGGCGTAGATTTCCTCAGGGTCGCGAACTCCTGACGAGAACGAATCCGGGGGAAAAGAGTGCCCTGTCGCGCGTTCCCGCGAGCAAGACGGAACAAAAACGATGGTAAGATAATTGCGATAAAGGACAGAGCGCCAGTACCGCCCGGGCCTTTACTAAAAAAGGAGGCGGTATGACGCTCGAAGGTAATCCGCAGAATTCACCAGCGTTCCCCCCTGATCGGCAGCTGGCGAAAGATGTAGCCAACGGGGCCGACGCCATCGTGGGTCGCCGTCGCTCCCGCAAGTCATCCCGGTCACACTCAAAACGTCACGGACTGACGCGTCTGAAGGCGGCCGTCCACGGATTAGGCGGCCGAGTCATTGATCGACGCACGACTTTGGGCAAGACCCTGGTCGAGTGGCGGCTGGAGTTGATCCAGGATCTTGGCGGTCCTGACACTGTCTCCACACAGGCACGTGCCATTGTCGACTTGGCCGTCAGGACAAAACTGCTGCTTGACAGCGTCGACGCTTGGCTCTTGACGCAGCCTTCGCTCGTAAATAAACGGGCCCGGGCGCTATTGCCCGTCGTGCGTGAACGGCAGCAACTCGCCGATAGCCTGGCCCGGTACCTCACGATGCTGGGGCTCGAGCGTCGTCAGAGAACCTTGTCGTTCGCGCAAGCGATCGAGGCAGCCCCGGACCTGGCCTCCGTGAACGACCACGCGTCGCGACAAGTTCGGCGCACCCCGAAGAGAGCGTCATGAAGCACCGCGCGAAGACCACCGTGATGCCGCTGCCACCACCGCCGGCACCGCGACAGAGCTGTCTGAAGTTCTTCGCCAAGCTGCTCTGGATCGACGGCAGGCCGCTCCTCAATCACTTCGAGCAGTATCGCCGGACGATCTTCACGGACGTACTGGACTCTGTCGATCGTCAGGGCCGGTTGCGCTACTCGCAGGCACTGCTGGGAAGAGCGAAGAAGAACTGGAAGTCGACCGACCTGATCCTGGCCGCCCTATATCGCCTCGTCGGTTACGACTCGCCCGGTGGGAACCAGTGCTATATCCTCGCGAACGACCTGGACCAAGCGGCCGACGACCTCACGCTGGCCAAGAAGATCATCGCCGCGAACCCGTTGCTCCAGGAGCGGCTCATCGTGCGCAAGGAGACAATCGAGCGCGCGGACGGCAAGGGGTTCCTCAAAATCCTACCGGCCGGTGACATCATCGGCGCACACGGCAAAACGTACTGCTTTCTCGGTTACGACGAGATCCACGGGCAGACGTCCTACGACCTCTTCGAAGCCATGGCCCCCGATCCGACCAGGGCCGACGTGCAAGTGTGGATTACCAGCTACGCGTCGATCCACCACCGGCCCGGAATCCCACTCTTCGATATGTTCACGCGCGGGCAGCAGAGGCTGGACCGGCGCATGTACTTCTCATGGTTCGCCGGGGACTACTGTACCGACAAGGCCGCCCTCCGTGGAACTCCCGAGCAGCGGGCGAATCCCTCACTCAAGAGCTTCGAGCCCGGCTACCTCGAGCAGCAGCAGCTGCGCCTGCCCGCCCACAAGTACAGAAGGCTGCACCTGAACTTGCCGGGGGCGCCGGAGGGAGCGGCGCTCCAGCCCCAGTCCGTGATGGACGCGATCGAGCGGGGAGTGCGCCGCCGGCCGTACGTCCCGGGCGTGAAGTTCGTCGCCTTCTGCGACCACAGCCACGGCTCCAACGACGACGCCACGCTGAGCATCGGCCACAAAGCCAACGAGCGCTTTGTCGTGGACCTCGTCGTCAAACAGGGTCCAGCGCCCCCGTTCAACATGGTCCAGGTCATCCCGAGGTTCGTTGCGATCCTGCGCGAGTACCACGTGTCGTCGGTCGTGGGCGACAGCGTCGGTGGCGAGACCTATCGCGGCGAGTGGCTGAAGGCGGGCATCCAATATCGCGTGAGCAAGGTGACGACGAGCGAGCTGTACGAGGCCCTGGAGCCCTTGCTCAACGGGCACCGCGTAGTCCTTCCGGATGTCCCGGATCTCGAGCAGCAGCTGTTGGGGCTGGCCTGGAAGGGTGGCAAGATTACGCACGCCACGAATTCGCACGACGACTTCGCGACCAGCGCCTCGGGCGTGGTGTCGTTGCTCACCAGCTCGGGCGGCTGGGGGGTTCTCCCTGTGTTCAGCTGGACGACCACGCCGGCCGACCGGGCCGAGGCGTACAGGTGGAACCCGAACACCTGGTAAACGCCTGCTCCTGCGCTGCGTGAGAAGCTTGGCCCACGGCCCATCACGAGCTCACGGCATCGGGACGCCATTGACACTGCGCATCGCAGTGTGTGCCGCGAGGCTCGGAAACCCTTCCGAGAGATGCCTGAAGCGGCCGCGCCCACGCTCATCAACGTCGACCAAGGGATGCACTGGGTCACGGGCCCACGTGGGTTCTACGTCGACAAGCGAGGGCTCTGAGACATAGTCTCACCGAGTGCATTTGTTTCATCCCAGTTGGGTACCAATTGGGCACCGATTCTCCGCTCAACCTGCATGTCCTTCCATGCGATCGCCAAATGTAGTCGCAAGCACGTGTGTTAACAACTGGACGGTTACGAACACATCGGAGCTGTCCTGAATGGGGTTCGTATCGTAGTTAACGCCTTGCCTGAGCCTTGTCTGGCCTCGACACCCCGGTATCATGCCCCGTCCCTAGCGTAGGCCTTTTGGGTCGCCGGTTTCTTGCGGGCGCCCGCTTTGGATTGTGGACGCGACCGTTCCTAGAATTGCGCCAGCTGTTCCGGGGCCCCGCGTTCGACCATCTCCTGTGCCGCCCGAGATTGGGCGATCACGCCGAAGCCGTTCAACAGAAAAATCAAGACGATCAACGCTCGGCTCACGGGCAACCCATAGTGCGTCAGTGGCTTGGCCGGCATATCTGCGCCTCCATCGCGGGCCGTACTTCGTCATGATGTTCCCTCCTTGGGGCGTGCATAGATGAGATGGGCCGTTTGCGGTGGTGTAGTACCAACATGGAACGCGTGAGCCGCCTCCTCGATGACGCGGTCCGCGATGGTTCCCCGCTGATGCTGGCGAAGGTGCTCGACCCACGACTCGACCATGAAGGTTTCGACGTAACGAGCCGGGTCGGCAGTGTCATGGAACACGCCCCATTGGATGGCCCCGTCTCGCCTCCGCACGCGGCCAAGGGCATGAAGAGCTGCCACGAAGTCACTCCCCTTCTCGGGATCAACACGGTATTGAATGGTTACCAGGACCGGTCCTTCGTCTACCCTTGCCTCGATCTCCATTCGAGGCTCAGGCCAATGCAGGGAAGGCCGCAGGTCGAGGCTGACCCCACTCGACATGCGCCAGCGGAGGGTCGCCGCCAACCCGCCAATGAGGGCGGCAGCAGCAGTGATGAGCGCCGTGCGGGTCCCGGCTCGTGCCGCGAGGGCACCCCAGAGCACACTCCCCAACGCCAGCCCGCCCTGGAAGACGAGCAGGTAGGCGCCCAGCGCACGAGCGCGGACCCAGGTCGGCGCCGTGTTCTGGGCTGCCGTGTTGAAGCTGGCCATGAGCAGGATCCAAGCCACTCCCCCCGCCACCAGCACCGTGGAGAGGGCCACCACATTGCTGAGCAGCGCCAATGCAGCAGTCACAAGCGCGAATATCAATGTCGCCCCGACGAGCACCTGATCGAGGGAGTATTGCCGACGCACACGTTGCAGTACCGTCGCACCGCTGATGGCACCAAGTCCGATGCAGCCCAGCAAGAGACCAAATCCCCCTGCCCCGAGGCCAAGGTCCTGCCGCGCCAGGGCTGGCAAGAGCGCCCAGGGCGCGCTGCCGGCAACGATGAAAACCCCGGCGCGGATCAGGACAGCTCGAATTTCCGGCGCATACCGTATGTAACGCAGCCCGGCCCGAGTGGCGCCGAGCACTCGCTCAGCCGGCAACACGCTTTCAGCGAACTTGGCGGGCCAGCGGTATAGCACGACGAGGACGCCAATAAAGGAGAGCGCATTCACGAGGAACACGGCGCCGGGTCCCGCGGCGGCAACAATCACCCCACCGAGAGCTGGCCCAACTGCGCGACCCACATTGACGGTGACTCCATTCAGCGCGACCGCAGCGGGAAGATCCCGCCGCGGGACAAGCTCTGGCATCACTGCTTGCCAGGTCGGCATGTTGAGCGCGGTCCCGAGCCCAAGGATGAAGGTCAACGCGAGCAGTCCCCTGACGTCGATCGCCCCGGCGATCGTGACCGCACTGAGCACAGCGGCGGCGATCAGCATCAACCCTTGTGTGCACAACAGAAGTCGGCGGCGATCGACGATGTCGGCCAGAGCACCAGCCGGTATACCGACCAGGAACACAGGCAAGCTTGTTGCCGTCTGCATCAGGGCTACAAGGAACGGCGAGGGAGAGAGAGAGCTCATCAGCCAGACACCGCCCACGTTCTGCATCCAGGTCCCGATGTTTGAGACAAGAGAGGCAATCCACAGTGCCCGAAATAGTGGATACCGCAGGGGACTCCAGGCGGAGGTCGGCTCCTCGTCGGCCATGGCCTATACGATGACGTCCGAGGACGTGGCCCGCTGACCCGAACTCTTCTCACCAACCATACTTCAGCTCGGCGCCAAGATAGTTCGCGTCATGGCCCCCCGCACGCCGGAGCGCAGTGCCTATTTGGTAGTTGACGGCCTCGAGCGCGCCAGCGAGATTCGGGGTAATCGCCCACTCCGCCCGGACATGGACGTACGCACCCGTCCAGCGCCCGGGCTTCCCGGCCGTGCCCCGCACCGGAATGTTGGGCTGGACGTAGACTGCGTCCGCTGTCGTTTCCCGCCATTGCAGCCCCACGGCCGTCATGAGGGACAGCTTGCTGGTCGGTCTGACTGTGAGTCCGGGCTTGAGATGAATGAGGTTCACGTAGCCGGTGTATCCTGCAAGCGTGAAGTAGTAGCCGTTCGGAAACAGCGGATTGAAGGTGCCGAGTGTATCGTCGCCGAGGTGCCGATCGCCCGAAGCCACATCGACCTGGAGACCCACCCGCGGAGTCCAGCCGACGCCGGCCATGGTGTAGCCGGCCCGTGTGCCCACGGCCCAGGCGCGGATGCTTTTGTTCCCGACTTGCCCGGTCTGGCCCATTGTCTCCAGGTCCCAGTCGAAGTCTTCACGAGTCCCCGCATATCGCACATCGAAGATATCCCGCCGTTCATCGCCGCTTGCCCCGAGATAGCTCACCTTGTCGAGATGAAAACGCGAGTAGTAGGCTGACAAATCGCCGGGACCGACGTTCTGCCGCTCGGCCCGAACGCCGCCGTACTGGAAATGGGTGTCGGAGAAATCGTCGAACGGATGCTCATGACGGTACTGCACCGGCTGACTCCAGAACGTGATGAGGCGCCAGGGTCCTTTTTCCCAGTCCAGCCACGCCGCATCATACGCTTGGCGAACGTTCGGACCATCGCGCACTGAGACGAAACGTTGGAGATCAAACGCCATCTCCTGCCGCCCCACGCGGAATTTCAACACGCCGCCAGCGACGGCGTTGGTGTATGCAACGAATGCCAACCGAAGATCGAACTGATTCTCGTCCACTGGCGTGATCACGGCCTTCCCGGGCGCCCGGACATCCTCGAACTGGGCAAAGATCTGCCAGTTGGCGTTGAGTCGGAGGTCGGTGTGAAGCTGGATACGTTGCAAAAGGTAGTTATCGCTCTTGTTGTTTCCAACTCCAAAGGACGGAGCGTCATTCACCTCAAAGCGCTCGCGTACGGTGAGCCCAAACGAGAGATACCTCGACGGGTCGCCGGTTGAGAGTGGAATGTACTTTAGACTGTCCAAGACTCCGGTACGGAAGCGCTGATCGGCCAGCACCGACCAGTCCTCTTGCCACCGGTAGAAGCTGATCTTCGGTCGATCCGGAGCGTTCCCTCCAGCCGCGGGTTCCTGATCCTCAGCGATGGCAGCGGAGGTCGCTGTCACCGTGAGGAGCACGAACACGGCGAGTAGCACCCAGGGGAACAGATAACTACCGGTGAGCCGCAGCGTGAATCTCGGCGATATAACCACCGGGGAACTGTACGAGCGCAGCTCGGCGGTCATCTGACACATAGGGTTCAACCAAGACACTCGCTCCCGCGGCCCTCGCCTTGCCAAGGGTTGTATCGAGGTCGGCAACCTCGTAGCCAGTGAGTTCTCGGCCATACGGGTACGGGAGATGCCCATCGGTCACCAAGACCACCACCTTACCGAAGGTTGATTCGATGCGCACGCGTCGGTAAGTCTCGGTGGGCCGGCCAATCTCAACCCCGGGAGCTGCGGCGAGATCGCGAACGACCTTGCCGTGCGAAAACGCCACGAAGTTGCGGATGAAGGTGTCGGCCCGGTCGGTGGACACGTAGACGCGGTTCTCGGGGACCGTTTGCAGCGGAGCATAGCTCGGGGCCGTCGTGTGCCAGTACAGCTGCATGTTGACGCCGCCGGGCCACTGGATGACGGCGTCGCGCCCGATGGGATCATTGAACGGAGCGACGATCACGTCGGCCCCGGCGGCGCGCGCCGCACGAACAGCTACATCCAGGTCGCTGACGAGATAGCCGGTCCGCTCGAGACCAAAGGGGTACGGGATCGACGTCTTGAAGCCAAAGACAGACAGTGTGCCGACCGGCGTGAGGACCAGCTGTGACATGGTGCTGCTCGGGGTCGGCGTCACGCTGAACACCCCCTGCTTGGAGGTGGTGCCGCCGAACGTCGCCACGAGGCTGGCCACGAACGGATCGAAATCCCCCGGGGCGACATAGACGTGGGTCGTGTCGTATTGGGGGCCGACGGCAACGGCTGGTGTCCCACTTGCCGTACCGAGCTGCGCCATGGATACGCCGGCGGAGGTTCCGAAAAGGATCGTGGCCAGCGTGAGGATCCTAATCATTTGCATGGTTGCAGACTCCCCTCAGTAATCCCGGTCGTTTGGTCCGGTTGCGTTCGTCAGACGGCCCAGCAGGTGCAGCCCAACGCGCCCCAGAAGGACGTAAAGTCGCTGACGGGCACCTTGCCAGACCACGCTCTGGCATGATCATGCGTGTGGATGCCGCAGGCATGACTACATCCGCAGCCTGACGCCGCCCTACGCATCGTCGCCGCTGTTGCCACTGCAGTCGGGCTCGCCCAGCCTGCGTAGCCGCCGAAGTGCCGAACCGGCGACCACTCGGGCATCGCCGGGGGCGGCGCGCCATCATCGAACCGCGCGAAGTCGCCCGCGCCGTATACAACATTGCCGCCAACGATGGTCAGGTCCGCCGTAATATCGGCGATCTCATCGTCCGGGCAGGAGAAGTAGTCTCGATCCGGCACGATCAGGTCCGCGAACTGGCCGATCTCGATCCGGCCCTTCCTGCCTTCCTCATTCGAGAACCAGGTGACCTTTTCGGTCCACATCCTGAGAGCTGTCTCTCGGTCGAGGCAGTTACGCTCCGGGTACATCTTGAAGCCGCCGACCGTCCTCCCTGTGACGAGCCAGGCCAACGATACCCAGGGATTGTAGGACGCCACGCGCGTGGCATCGGTGCCGGCCGAGATCGGGACACCCCCTGCGAGGATCTTCGCTATCGGGGGCGTCGCCTCGGCAGCCCCCCGCCCGTAACGCTCAACAAAATACTCACCCTGATATGCCATCCGATGCTGGACCGCGATGCCCCCGCCCAACGCCGCGATGCGCTCAATGGAGCGATCGGAGATGGTTTCGGCGTGATCCAAAAACCAGTTCAGCCCCTCGAGCGGGATGTCCTGATTGACCCGCTCGAAGACATCGAGCGCACGGCTGATCGTCTCGTCGTACGTTGCGTGCAATCGCCATGGCCAGCGATTCTCTGCGAGGATGCGCACCACCTCGCCAAGCTCGCCCTCCATCTCCGATGGCATATCGGGCCGCGGCTGTCGAAAATCCTCAAAATCAGCGGCGGAAAACACGAGCATCTCGCCGGCCCCGTTATGGCGGAAATAGTCGCCTCCCTGCTTGTACCGTGACGTCTTTGTCCAGTTGAGAAAGTCGGCTCGCTCTCCTTTGGGTTTCTGGGTGAACAGGTTGTAAGCGAGCCGAATCGTCAGCTGGCGATTCTCGTCCAGCTTCTGGACCACGGCATAGTCGTCGGGATAGTTCTGGAAACCACCGCCCGCGTCGATGGCCCCGGTCACTCCGAGCCGATTCAGCTCACGCATGAAGTGGCGCGTAGAATTGAGCTGGTACTCGAAAGGCAGCTTCGGCCCCTTGGCCAACGTCGCATAGAGGATGCCGGCATTGGGCTTGGCGAGGAGCAGTCCTCGCGGGTTGCCCTGCGCGTCGCGAACGATCTCACCGCCCAGGGGCTCCGGTGTGTCCTTGGTGTAGCCTACCGCCCGCAAGGCCGCGCCGTTGAGCAGCGCGCGGTCGTAGAGATGGAGCAGGAAGACCGGGGTATCAGGTGCGAGGGCGTTGATCTCGTCGAGGGTCGGCAGGCGCTTCTCCGCAAACTGATGCGCGGTGAAGCCGCCGACCACCCGCACCCACTGGGGGGGCGGCGTGATCGCGACCTGACGCTTCAGCATCGCCATGGCGTCTGCGAGCGTGCGCACACCGTCCCAGCGCAGCTCCATGTTGAAGTTCAACCCGCCCCGGATGATGTGGAGATGGTTGTCGATCAATCCAGGCAACACGCGACGTCCCCTGAGGTCGACGACTCGCGTCGCCGACCCTGCCAGGGGCAGCACATCTGCCTCGCGCCCAACGCCAACGAACTTACCGTCTTTGATCGCCACCGCGGTCGCCGCCGGATTTGCGCGGTCGAGCGTGGTCAGCAATCCGCGATGCAGAATGAGATCGGGTGTCGAGGTTGAGGCCTTCATGAACGTGGCTCCCCGGCTTCCGCGACCCGCGTGGCCGGCGGCTCGGCATGACGGCCCGGCATCGCCCCGAAGAGATGCTGCGTGCACCGTAACTCTTGCCAGGCGGCGCCGAGAGCGGCTCCGGCAATCATTTGCCGCCCCACCGGTATGATCTGCTCGCCGAGCAGGATGCCGAGCAGACCCACCAGCGCGACCACCGGGGGAGCCGGGGAGCGGACGTTGACGAGGCTGTAAACCACGCCGACCAACAAGCCAGCGCCAAGTGACATGAGGTAGAGTTTCATAGGTTATCCTCGCTCGTGCGGCCGCCGGGCTGTGCGATCAGACGCCCAGCCGGGGTGCGCGGCTGTCGGTGGATACGCATCGGCGGCTTCAGTTCCGTCTACTTGTGTGTCGAGGCTCGCGGGATCACGTACTCCGGGAACGTCGTCGCGGGAGCTCCGTGCACCATCGTGTAGGCGTACTCCACCCCTATGCCGTACGCTCCGTAGTGAGTCTTCACGATGTCCATGACGGCGTCATACGTGTCCTTCGCGGCCCAATCTCGCTGCCATTCGAGCATCACGGAGAGCGACGTGACCGGCTTCGCACCCGCCTGGATCACACGCTTCATCGCGTTCTCGTGAGCGAGCTGGCTTATATCGCCACAACAATCTTCGACCACATAGACTTCGTAACCGTCGTGAATGGCCTGCACCGTCGCCAGCGCGACACAGGTCTCGGTCCAGAGACCGGCCAACACGATCTTCTTGCGGCCACTCTTCTCGATCGCGGCAACGAAATTGCTGTCGTCCCACGAGTTCATCGACGAACGCTCGATCGGCATCTGTCCCGGGAATACCGCCTGGATCTGTGGCCACATGTTTCCGCTGAAGCCCTTGGTCTCTACCGTGGTGAGGACCACAGGGACATCGAACACGCGCGTGGCTTTCGAAAGCGCTACATTGTTGTTGATGATGGTTTGGCGATCGAAATTGGCTACGCCAAAGAGCATCTGAGGTTGGAGATCGATGAGCGTGACGACGCAGTTGTCGGGCGTGAGTAGTCCCTTTTCACTGAGCTTTCTTTCTCGAGCCATGACTTCCTCCTTGTGAAGTGGAGTGATGAAGGGCTGCTTGATCTTCGTCCCGTCGCGGCTTCCCCCGGATGCTGCCGAGCCTAGCGACAGATCTCCTAACGCCGACCAGAAACGCTCACGGTATGCTCATACGTTCTCTCCTCTCTTCTTCATGGGTGTGGCCGTCTCCCGACCATATCGATCAGGTCGGGCGGCACGTCCGACATCCGGCCGAGAGCGTCTTCCTTTCCGGAAGAATGTGAAAGCGGGAGAGCCGGGGTGGACACGTGGGCGCCGTTCTTCAGTACTGCTTTGAGGTCGTCCAGGCTGATGCGAGCTTGCCGGAATGCGCGAATCAAGCGATGGCGACGAACTCGGTGGAACGGGAGATAGAGCGCGAAAGCGGCGAGGAAGAAAACGATCAGACGGATGCCCAGCCAGGCCGCTGTCTCAGTGACCGCATGGCTGAGGATATATCCGAACCCGGTCCATCCCCCGGCCCATATCAAGGCGCTCACGGCGCCATAGCAGACAAAGCGCATGGTGCTCACCCTTGTCGCACCGGCCAGGCCGGCCGCGATCGCGTTCAGCTCAGGCAGGAACCGAGCGGCGAGCTGAAATGCTCCGACATGGGTGGCGAACACAGGCCGAGCGCGGCGGATCAAAATGCCAGCATTCGGCGCGAGACGACCGAGCATCTTCAGCACCTGAACGCCGCGCCATCGGCCCAGACCGTACCACGTCAGGTCCGCAACGAGCGAGGCGCCGACTGCGATTCCGATGACCACAGCCACGCTCAGGTGGCCGCTCCCCGCCAGCGCGCCCGCGCCGAGCAAGGCGGGAACTACCGGCACCGGGACCCCGGCCTGGTTACAGAAGACCCAGGCAAACAGAAACCATGTCGCATGCTCCAGGATCACGGGCGTCCTTTCTCGACCGGCGGCAATCTCCAGAATTCCAGCACGACGCCTCGGGTCCGTGCCGCCCTCGTCGCTCCTTCTGTCTCCCCGTTAGGATGTGATCTCCGGCGCGCGGGGTGCACGCGCGGCTTCTTACCGCAAGATTGCGAAAGGAAGATCCGGGCACCAGGGAGAGCTGGAGTGTCCACCGCTGGTCCAACCTGAATCGCCACTTGTGTGGCGTCAGCGAACCGCGTGTCGAGGAGCTCTACGAGCTTGACGCTGGTCGCCTCCGACAAATCGTTTCGAGCGTCGTCCATGATGGCTTCTAACTTGATCGAGTCTTCGACGTTCTCAAATCACCCGGCGCCAGTCGATTGACGGCAACTACGAGCTCCCGGTAGAGCCCAAGCCTCCCACGGTACGCCTCGCCCTCGAGGGGGCCGTGTACGATGACGTCGCGCTCGACTGCGGCCAGAGTGCCGTCGAGATCGATGGAATGTATCTCGCTGCCGCGCCGCAGGTACTCGGCCAACGCCTCGAGGGCCGCCGCTGCATCCGTCGGCAGCCGGAGCGTTTCCTCGCGAGCCGACTGAGGGAGCGCACCCTCGTGGCGGGCGATCGCCAACAGAATCAGGAAAACGGTCTGGGCATCGCCGGTCAGCTGCTGAATGGCTATCGCGCCGGCGGCGTCTGGCTCGAACTTCGAGGATTCGATGAAGCCCTGAACGTCCGCCACCTGCTGCGAGATGAGGCGGCGTCGCGCGTCCACCTCGCCCGGACGGAGACCTCCCGGCTTCGCGCATTCGAGCGCCAGTCCGGCTAGTGAACGGAGCACGTCGGCAAGGCGCTCACGCATCCGATCCGCCGCGCGGACAGGCCAGAGCACATGCTCCAGGAGGCCGAACACAATCAGACCGAAGGCGATGCCAATGAGGCGGTCCCGGAGGACCGTGGCACTGACCGCGGGACCGAAGCCCTGAAACACCGCCTTATAGAAAGCGAGCCCGGTCTGGTACCCGCCGTACGAGACACGTGGCATGCCGAAGTTGATCCACGCGGCCACTGCAGTGCCGGCACCGAAGACCAGCCAGAAGCCGCCGAGGCCGTCGACGTTCGGAAACGCGTACACAAGGGCGACCAACCCCATCAGTCCCCCGAGGGCAGCGCCAGCGAACCGCAACAGGCCCTTCTGATTGCTCGACCCGATGGTCGAGAGCGA
>WNFD01000549.1_pt1 | contig 46137 bp, 40 predicted proteins | sample 5400491 | NCBI WGS metagenome assembly WNFD01 (sample SAMN13153343, study PRJNA577476) | soil metagenome | isolation source: 120 cm saprolite under Douglas fir tree site 2 hole 2 replicate 2 | place: USA:California | collected 2015-04-18
CGGCTGGGAGATCCAGCTGAGGACGGGCGCGGTGGACGACGCCGTCGACACGGAGGACGAGGCCTTCGCGCGCGCCCGGCGCTTCCTGTCCTACATGCCGTCCTCGATCGACGACCTGCCCCCCCGGGGGCCACGGACCGACGACCCCCAGCGCCGTGAGGACTGGCTGTTCGGCGCCATCCCGCGCGACATCCGCAAGACGTACCGCATGCGGAAGATCGTCGAGGCGGTGGTCGACCTGGGCTCGTTCTTCGAGATTGCGCCGCTCTATGGCCGCTCCGTCATCACGGGGCTGGCCCGGCTGGACGGCTGGCCTGTCGCCATCATGGCGAGCGACCCGAACAACTATGGCGGCGCCTGGTCGGCCGATACCTGCCAGAAGGTCGAGCGCTTCGTCGACACCGCCCAGACCTTCCACCTGCCCGTGGTCTATCTCGTGGACTGCCCGGGCTTCCTGATCGGCCTCGAGGCCGAGCGCACGGGAACGATCAAGCAGGGGGTGCGCGCCATGTCGGCCATGTGGCAGACGAGCGTGCCGTGGTGCGCGGTGATCGTGCGGAGCTCGTTCGGCGTGGCCGGCGCCGCCCATCGCAACGGCCGGCGCTACTGCACGCGCTACGCGTGGCCGTCGGGGCGCTGGGGCTCGCTGCCCCTCGAGGGCGGGATCGAGGCGGCCTACCGCGCCGACATCGACGCGGCGGACGATCCAAAGGAGAAGATGGCGGAGATCGAGGCCCGGCTCAACAAGCTCCGCTCGCCGTTTCGCTCGGCCGAAACATTCTGGATCGAGGAGATCATCGATCCCCGTGACACGCGGCCGCTCCTCTGCGAGTTCGCCGAGCTGGCGGCGCCGCTCCGCCGTCCCGGCCCGTCCGCGCACGGTATGCGGCCCTGATCAAGAGCGACCGCCGCATCCTCGTCACGCACGTGGGCAGCCTCCCGCGCCCGGCCGCGCTGCGCGACCTGCTCGTGCGCCAGGAGCGGGGCGAGGCCGTCGACGCGGCGGCGCTCGAGCGCGAAGCGGACGCGGCCATCCGGCGCGTCGTCGCCAAGCAGCTCGAGGCCGGCATCGACGTGGGCAACGACGGGGAGATGCCGCGCCCGGGCTTCTCGACCTACGTCGCGGGCCGCATGCGCGGCTTCGGGGGCGAGAGCAAGCGACGGCTGGCCCGCGATCTCATCGAGCATCCCGACTTCGAGGCCATGCTGGCCCAGCGCCGGCGGGCGGCCGCGCGCATCGGCAACGCGCCCCAGTGCGTCGGCGAGATCGACTACGCCGACCTCGGCGCGGCGGGCCGCGAATGCGATCTCTTCCTCGCCGCCACCCAGGCGCAGCCCGGATTCGCCGAGCGGTTCATGACGGCCGCCTCGCCCGGGGTCATCGCCACCATCTTGCTCCGCGCCCACTACGACTCGCACGAGGCCTACATCGCCGCCCTGTCTCGCGAGATGCGCAAGGAGTACGCGCTCATCCACTCCCGCGGGCTCGTGCTCCAGGTGGATTGCCCGGACCTCGCCATGGAGCGCACGCGCTTCTTCCAGGACGATTCGCTGGAGCGCTTCCTGGCCATGGTCGATCTCCACATCGACGCCATCAACCAGGCGACGGTGGGAATCCCCGCCGAGCGCATCCGCCTGCACGTGTGCTGGGGCAACTACGACGGTCCCCATACCCACGACGTGCCGCTGGAGCCGCTCCTCCCCCATCTGTACCGGGCCCGCGTGGGCGCGCTGTCGCTGCCGCTCGCCAATCCGCGCCACCAGCACGAGTACAAGGTGCTCAAGCGGAATCCGCCGCCGGGGACGATGCTGCTCCTGCCCGGCGTGATCGACAGCACCACCAACTACGTCGAGCACCCGGAGGTGGTGGCCGACCGCATCTGCCAGGCGGTGGACGCGGTGGGCGATCGCACGCGGGTCATCGCCTCGACCGATTGCGGCTTCGGCACTTTCGCGGGCTCGGAGAACGTGGCGGAGAGCGTGGTGTGGGCGAAGCTGCGCGCGCTGCGCGAAGGCGCGGATCTGGCGACCCAACGACTGTGGGGGTGACGGCCGGGATCTAAGCGCCGCTTCGGTCCTCTTGAAGGGAAGCCGCTCGGGTTGGAGTGACGGCGGCGGTGCCCCGTCCCGAGCCGGTGACCAGGCGCAAGAAGCCCGGGGAGAGCCGCGGATCGAGCGTGTCGCGGATCCCGTCGCCGAGCAGGTTGAAGGCGAGCACGGTGATGGTGATGGCGAGACCGGGGAAGAGCACGAGCCACCACCGCGGCACCAGGCCCGTGATCGAGTCCGCGAGCATGTTGCCCCAGGTCGGCGTCGGCGGCGGCACGCCCACGCCGAGGAAGCCCAGCGCGGCCTCGATGACGATGGCCACGCCGAGATGCGTGGTGGCGAGCACGAGATAGGGCGCCACGCACTGGGGCAGGACGTGGAGGCGCATGATGCGAAACGCGGAGGCGCCGCTGGCCCGCCCCGCCTCCACGTAGGCCATCTCTCGCACGGTGATCGCCACCGAGCGGATCACGCGGCCTCCGAACGGGATGCGGGTGATGGCGATGGCCACGATCACCGCGGGCAGCCCCGTGCCGATGGCCATGGAGATGGCCATGGCGAGAATCAGGTCGGGGAACGACTGCAAGATCTCCATGATGCGCTGGCTCGCCAGATCGAAGCGCCCGCCGAGATAGCCGCAGGCCACGCCCCACAGCGAGCCCACCGTCGTCCCGAGCAGCACGGCCGCGAAGGCCACGAAGAGCGACGTGCGCGCTCCGTGGATGACGCGGGAGAGGGTGTCCCGCCCCACCTGATCGGTGCCGAACAGCGACTGCGCGTCCGGCTCATGGTTCATCCGGCGGAAATTGGTCTTGAGCGGATCCAGGGGCGCGACCCAGTTCGCCCCCAGCGCGATGGCGACGATGAGCAGGCCCACGATGGCGCCGGCCGCGGACAGGGGCGTGCGCGAGGCGAAGGCGATGAGCTCGCGGACGACGGAGCGCTCGGCATTCGATGATCCGGGCGCGGGTGCGGGCTCAGGCATAGTGGATGCGCGGATCCAGCCAGGCATAGCTCAGGTCCACGAGCAGGTTCACCACCACGAAGATGGCCGCGTAGAGCAGCACGAGGTTCTGGACCACGATGATGTCGCGCTCGATCACCGCGGTGACGAGCGCGCGTCCGAGGCCGGGGACGCCGAAGGCCTGCTCGACGGCCACCGAGCCGCCCAGGACGAAGCCGAGGAGCACGCCGGAGATGGTGATGACGGGCAGGAGCGCATTCGGCAGGGCGTGACCCAGCACCACCCGGCGCTCCACCACGCCCTTGGCCCGCGCCGTGCGGACGTAGTCCTCGCGGATCACCTCGAGCAGGCACGAGCGCGCCATGCGCGCGATGTACGCGCCCTGGGCGAGCCCGAGGACGATGGCGGGACCGATGACGATCTGAAGGTTCTGCCAGGGCGACTGCCAGAAGTGCACGATGATGAGGGGCGACTTGTAGCCGAACCAGAACAGGAGCGCGAGCACGATGAGCATCCCGAGCCAGAAGCCCGGGATGGCGATGAACAGGATGGCGAGAGAGCGCGCGATGTTGTCGAGGGAGCTGTTGGGCTTGACCGCGCTCACGATGCCGACGGGCAGTCCCACCAGCCACGACACGATCAGGGCCAGGATGCCGATCTCCGCGCTGATGGGGCCGCGATGCAGGATGAGATCGGCGACGGTGTCGCCCCGGAAGAACGACTTGCCCAGCTTGCCCGTGACGATGTCGTGCAACCAGTGCACGTACTGCACGGGCAGCGGGTCGGAGAGGCCCAGGTCGTGCATGATGCGCACGCGATCCTCTTTCGTCATTCTCGCGTGGCCCTCCACGCCCAGGATGGCCACGAGCGGGTCGCCGGGCAGGATGCGAAGGACGACGAAGATGATCAGCGAGACCCCGAGGAGGGTCCCGAGGGCGAAGAGAGCCCGCCGGGCGAGGTATTTGCGCACGCGTGATCGCTCGCGCTTCCGCCCGCCTCGCCCGGCGAGCTCCTCGGAGGGCTCCGGCTAGCGCCTTACGCCAGCCAGACCTGGTCCCAGCGGACCACGTCGTAGATGCCGAAGTACGTTGAGGGGTTCTGCCCCCGCACCTTGTTGTACCAGGCGTCGTAGATCTGCTCGTAGGCGACCGGGATGAGCGGGGGGTCCAGCTCGAGAATGTCCTCCGCCTTGCGGACCATGGCCTTGCGCTTCGTGTCGTTGAGCTCGCGGTCGATCTGCTTCGTGAGCGAGTGGAACTGTTCGTTCGTCCACACGGAGTAGTTCTGCGGCCCGTTCTGGCCGTACCACGCGCTGAAGTAGTCGGAGGGATCCATGAGGGTGGAGACGATGGCGCTGATGGCGAGGTCGAAGTTGCCCGCCGCCGCCTCGTCGAACCACACCGACGTCTGCACGGTGCGCAGGTTGCACTCGATGTTGATGTGCTCCTTGAGCATGGCCTGGATGGCCACCGCCCACAGCTTGAACGTCTGGATGTCGCGCACGACGAAGTCGAGTCCCTTGATGCCCTGGCCGTAGCCGGCCTCCTGCATGAGCCGTCGGGCCTCCTGGACGGCGGGCTTCATGTCCTTCTGGTAGCCCAGGCGCTTCTCCAGCTCGGCCTTTGGCGTCGACATCGGGTGGAACGGATACACGAAGCCGCCAATCTGCATGGGGGCGGTGTCCTTCACCACCTCGACGAGGGTGTGCCGGTCCATGGCGAGATGGATGGCCCGGCGCACGCGGGGATCGGCCAAGGGCTTCCTCTTCATGTTCGTCCAGAAGGCCTGGATCACGCTCTGATTGAACGCGGCGGCCGTGACGCCGGGCATCTCCTTGGCCTTGCGCCAGCTCACGGGGTCCAGGAGCCGCGCATAGTCGACCTTGCCGGAGATGAACGCCGAGCCCAGCTCTGGCGAGAAGGGGAACATGTGATAGATCTCGAGCCGGTCGACGTAGGGCAATCCCTTGTTCCAGTAGTTGGGATTGCGGTCCATGATCCAGACCTCTTTGTCCTGCCGGGAGACGTGCTTGAATGGTCCCGTGCCGGGATAGTTCATCACCTGGCGGAGATTGCCCTGGTTCTCCTCGAGCGTCTTCTTCCTGACGATGATGTTCCAGCCGCTCGCGAAGGAGCCAAGCATGAAGGCCTTGGGCCGCGCCTCCGTCAACCGGAACTCGATCTTGTGCGGGTCGACCACCACGATCTCGCTCACGGTGGCGAAGAGCGGGGTGCGCGGGATGACCACGCCCTTGGGCGGGCGGACGATGCGATCGTACGTCGCCTTCACGTCCTCGGCGGTGAAGTCGGCCCCATCGTGGAACTTCACGCCCTTGCGAAGGTGGAAGGTGTACTTCTTGCCGTCCGGCGAGATCTCGTACTTCCAGGCGAGGTCGGAAATGATGGTCTGCCCGTCCTTGGGATCGCGACGGAGCAGGGTGTCGTACATCGGGCTCTGGGGCCCGATATTCGCCACGGTGCCGGACTGATGCACGTCGAAGTGGGCCGGCGCATTGTGGACGGCATAGCGCAGGGTTCCGCCGCGCTTGGCCGAGGGATCGGGCCGGATGGGCGACGGCGTCTCCTGGGCCTCGGCCTTTCTGTGGAGCACGGCGGGGCCGAGGGCGGCGCCGCCCGCCACCCCTGCGGCACGGAGGAAGGTGCGACGGGACAGGGTGTCGGGTCGGTTGCCGGAGACAGGCTGGTCGCTCATGAGGCACCCCCATTGGGTTTGGCCCCGCGCTTCGATGCACGGGGTGCGGGAAACATACACGAGGGCCCGTCGAGAAACAAGGCGCAACGCGCCTGCGTGTCCGCGGGGGTCGCGATGCGCGGCACGCCGGCGGTACTCTAGGGCCGTGAAAGCCTACTACCATGCGAGGGATCGCGAGTACGACGACTGGTGGCTGGGCCGAGGACTCTTCGCGGGCCGGCCCCGGCCGGGATGGGACGACGAGCTCGCGACGCTTGCCTCGGCGCTGCGCAGTTTGCCGGCGGCGCGGACGCTCGACATCGTCTGCGGAGCGGGTTTCCTGACCCGCCATCTCTCGGGTGAAGTGATCGGGCTCGATCAGAGCGAGGCCATGCTCGAGGTCGCGAGAGAGCAGGCGCCGCAGGTCGGCTTCGTCCGTTCCGACGCGCTCGAGCTGCCCTTCGCGCCCCGAAGTTTCGATCGCGTGTTCACGAGCTTCTTCTATTGCCACCTCGTAGACGTGGAGCGGCTCCGGTTTCTCGCCGAGGTGCGCCGCGTGGCCCGGGAGATCGTGGTGGTGGGCAGCCGCCCGCGGGGCACCGAGCCGCGCGCGCGCTGGGAGGAGCGCGTGCTCGCCGACGGCTCGCGCTGGAGCGTCTACAAGCGCGTGTTCGAGAAGGACGAGCTCTTCGCCGAGCTCGGGCGCGGGCGTCTCGTCCACGAGGGCCGGTGGTTCGTGGCCGTCTCCGCCTGATCCCTCAGGCCTACCGGCCAGAGCTGATCCAGCTCTTCAGTCTCGTGGTCAGCGGGCAGGTCGAGTTGCGGAGGATCGACGGCTGGCGGAGAATCGCCGCGATGCTCAGCCACCGTAAGTTCTGAGGAGGACGCTTGGAGCTGTTCATCTTCGGACGTTTTCATGCGCGCGCTGGAGACGAGAGCGCCGTGGAGGAGGCGCTCCGCGACGTCGTTGGTCCGTCCCGTGTGGAAGCTGGCTGCCTCGGCATTCAGGCGTTCCGCTCGGCCCGTGACCCGCGCCTTTTCTGCATCCATTCACGCTGGGTAGACGAAGCTGCATTCGACCATCACGCGGGCCTGCCGCATACGGTGCGCTTCATCGAACGGGTGCAGGCTCTGATCGATCACCCGCTCGACGTGACGCGGGCGAGGCTCGTCGGGTGATCTTGCGCCAGCGCCCTATCGCAGCCAAGAAGACGACGCATACCTTGAGAGGAGGAGCGCCATGGATGCCAAGGTGAAGCAGAGCGTGCTGCGGATGATCCCCTACGGCCTGTACGTGCTGACGGCCAAGGGCAAGGACGACGCGGTGGCCGCGGCCACGGTGAACTGGGTGACCCAGGCGTCGTTCGCGCCCCCGCTCGTGGCCGTCGGGGTCAAGACGGACTCGCACGCGCATGCCGCCATCAAGGACTCGAAGGCCTTCGCGCTCAACGTGCTGGGCAAGGACCAGGGCAAGATGGCCTTCACGTTCTTCAAGCCCGCCACCCGCGAAGGACAGACCATCTCGGGCGAGCCGTTCCGGTGGGGGACGACCGGCGCGCCCATCCTGGAGCGCACGCCGGCGGCGATCGAGTGCCGGCTGGTGGACAGCGTCGAGCGTGGGGACCACTCGATCTTCGTGGGCGAGGTGGTCGAGGTCTCGCAGACCAAGGCGCCCGAGGGAAGAGCCGACGATGCCACGCTCTGGCTGAAGGACCTGGGGCCGGGCGTCTTCTACGGCGGCTGAGGATAGCCCCGACAATTCGAGAGGCGGGAGGACATCCCTTCGCTAGACTCGGGGCGATCATGTCCAGCAAGGGTCGCCCGTACCGCACCGTCGTCGTCGATGGGTTCGAGGTGCTGATCGGCCGGGGTGACGAGGAGAACGATTTCCTCACCTTCGAGGTCGCCGCGCCCGAGGACTTCTGGCTTCACGTCGCCGGCGGTGTCGCGGGAAGCCATGTGGTGATTCGCAACCCGGAGAAGCACGAGACGCTGCCGGACGAGATCGTACGGCGCGCCGCCGAGCTGGCCGCCTGGCACTCGAAGGCCCGACACGCGGGCCGGGTCGAGGTGCACGTGTGCAGGGTCGCCGACGTTCGAAAGCCGCGCGGGGCAGCGGTGGGCGAGGTGGCATTGCGACGGTGGCGCCGAGTGCGGGTCCAGCCGACTCCTGAGGGCTCGGGGCGAAGCGAGCCGGCCTCCGGCCGGCCCGAGGGCGCTGCGGACGTCTAGCCCTTGACGCTCCCGGCCGTCAGCCCCTCGACCATGTACTTCTGGAGGTAGATGTAGGCGGCGATCACGGGCAGCGTGGTCAGCACGGCACCTGCCATCAGATAGCCCCAGCCATAGACGTCGCCCGTGATGAAGGTGGACAGCCCCACGGGCAGGGTCCTGAGCTTGACGTCGGTGATGAAGACGAGGGCGTAGAGGAACTCGTTCCAGGCCTGGGTGAAGGCGTAGAGGCCCGCGGCGAGCACGCCGGGGGCGGCGAGAGGCAGGATCACGCGCCGGAAGGCGCCAAAGCGCGTGGCGCCGTCGATCATCGCCGCCTCCTCCAGCTCGACCGGGATGGACTCGAAGTAGCCCATGAGCAGCCAGGTGACGAAGGGAATGGTGAAGGACGGATAGGCGGCGATGAGCCCGCCCAGGCTATCGGCCAGACCCAGCGTGCGGATCTGCGCGTAGAGCGGGATGAAGAGGATGGAGGGCGGCACGAGATAGGTGATGAGCACGGCGCTCGACATGAAGGCGCGCCCGAGGAACTTGAGCCGGGCGAGGGCGTAGGCGCCGATGGTGCCGATGGCGGTGGCGACGAAGGTGCTGCTGATCGCCACGAACACGCTGTTGCGGAACCACGAGACGAACTCGGTCTTGCGCAGCAGGTGCTCGTAGTTCTCGGTGACGGGAGGACTCGGCCAGAACATGCTCACGAGGCTCCGCATCTGATCCTCGCCCTTGAAGGACGTGACGGTCATCCAGTAGAAGGGAAAGACCACGATGACGAGCAGGCTCACGAGGAAGCCGTAGGAGCCCATCAACTGAAGCCGGGCCACCAATCCCTTGTTCATTTATTCAGCCCTCGCCTCATCGCGGATCAACTCAGCTCTCGCCTCAGGGCTTCGCCCTTCAGCTCGAAGGGCCACGCCTGCGGGAAAGGGGGCGCGCTTCAGCTCGAAAATCATCTCGCTCGCCCTTTGCGCATGTAGCGTGCGAGGACGATGATGACGGCGGCCAGCGCGGGCAGCATGTAGAGCGCGACGGCGATGGCCTCGCCCAGGCGCTGGGCCCCGAAGGCGATCTCGTAGGTGAAGACGGGCAGGACCTGGGTGGCGCCGCCGGGGCCGCCCCTGGTCAGGATGTAGACGATCTGGAAGTCGTTGAAGGTCCAGATGGTCGAGAGCAGCATCACGATGATGAGGATGTTCTTGAGCCCGGGCAGCGCAGATGTTGACGCCGATCACCGAGGCCATGGCCGTGCCAGGCTCACTGAGCCAGCCCACGCCCTGGGGCAAGAGGTGGAAGACCTTGACCAGGAGATAGTTCAGCACACCGAGGCTGTAGTCGAAGATCCACAGAAAGTTCAGCGCCGAGACCACCGTGGGCGCCACCCACGGAATCAGGAGCACGCCCGTCCAGAAGCTCCGGAAGCGTATGCCCGAGGTCAGGACCAGCGCCATCAGCATGCCGAGAACGAGCTTCACGCCCACGGAGCCGAAGGTGAAGATGAAGCTGTTGACGACGGCGCGCTGGAAGAAGCCGTCGAAGGTGATCTTGACGTAGTTGTCGAAGCCCACGAAGACGGGGGGCACTCCCACGTACTTCCGTGTCATGCTCAGATAGATCGCGTAGCAAAAGGGATAGGCGACGAGGGCGAGCACCAGCACCACAGTAGGCAAGATGAAGAGATAGCCGAGCCGGTAGTCCGGGCCCAGCATGCGGGCGAGGCCGACGAGCGGCCCCGTGCGCTTCGGGCCGAGGGCGGCCTTGGCTCTGAGCTCGGCGGTGCTGATGCTCATGGGAGCGAGGCGGGCTAGCTCCGCCTGGCCTTGTAGATCTCCTCGACGCGCCCGTGCGCCTCCTTGAGCGCGGCCTCGGGGCTGAGCCCCGCCGTCACCACGCGCCCCGCCATGTCGCAGAGGATGTACTGCGCCTGCACCTCGACGGCGGCCGCGCTGAAGGGCCCAGGATAGCCGGGCCACACGCTGCGCAGGATGTTCTGCACCATGCCCTGGAAGTTCGGATCCGTCTTCCAGTACGGCTTGTCGGCCCGCGACTTGTATACAGGTCCCGCCTGGCCGATGGAGGCCTGCATGTACTCGTCGAAGCGCTTCTCCTCCTCCACCCAGCGGATCAGGTCCTCGCAGAGCTCGGCCTGCTTGCTCTTCTGGAAGATGCCCCAGTTGTAGGCGCCGGCGGCCACGAAGCTGCCCGCGGGCCCGCCCGGGGTGAGGATGACCTGGGTCTTCTCGGCGAGCGGGTGTTTCTTGGCGACCATGGCGTAGTAGAGACTGGCGCCGTTGTTCGTGCTGACGAGCTTGCCCGCCATGTAGGCCTCGTTATTGGACACGTCGTTCCAGCCCATGACACCCGGCGGCTGGATCTTGTGCTTCTGGATGGTGTCCACGGCGAACTGGAGGGCCTCGAGGTTCTCCTTCTTGAACGTGGTGGCAAGCGCCGGCTTGCCTTCCTTGTCCCAGACGCTCCCGCCGTAGTCCCAGAGAATGGCCTGCATGAACCCGTTGCCGTCGTCGCAGCGGTTGAGCGTCTGCCCGAAGCCCCAGAGATCCTTCGAGGCATCCTGGCATTTCTTGGCCATGTCGACGACGTCGGGGTCATAGAGCTTCGGCAGCTTCACGCCCTTGGCGTCGAGGAGGTCCTTGCGGACGAAGAGGCCGCCGGGGAAGGCCTGCCGGGCGACACCGAAGTACTGTCCGTTGATGTTGACGACCCGGTCGGCGTAAGGGAGGAGTCCCCCGCGCGCCCCCGCGATGTCCTTGGCGAGCCTGGTCACGTCGCGGAGCGCGGGCTTGTAACGCGCCGGCCCCTGGTAGTTCATCTCCGCCATGTCGGGCGGGTTGCCCGCCTCGATGGCCGCCACGAACTTCTGCTCGCGGTCGCCAAAGGTGGCCCAGTCCATGTCGACGTGCACCTTCCGCTCCGCCGCCCAGCCTTCCACCTGCTTGGCGAGGATGTCGTTGCCGGCCGTGACGTAGCTCTTGAAGAGCCACACGCGGAGCTTGGTCGGGCTCTGCGCTCCCGCCATGCTCTCGAGGGCTTTGAGCCCGGCGCCGGTGCCGCCGGTGATGATGGCCGCCCTGCGGAGAAACTCGCGGCGAGCGATGAGACCGGCATCGAGTTTCTCGGCCAGGTTGTTCAGGCGGCTGTCCATTTCATCCTCCCTTGGATGACGTGTAGCGAATGCTACCCTACCGGGGTCACGTCTGGCAATTGACACCGGGCAAAAGCTTCCTATCCTTTTCACGCGAGACGGGCTGCGGTGTCTCAAGGGCGGGTCATACTACGAGAAGAGGAGGACACCATGAGCGCGGATCGCACCTACATAGTCCAGAACGATGCCGAGCGTGGCCGGCTTCGGGCCCTCGTCGGTCGACTGAGCGACGCCGATCTTGCCCGGGCCATGCCCGCGGGATGGACGGTCGCCGGGATCCTCGCTCACCTGGCCTTCTGGGACCAGCGAATTCTTGTCTTGCTCGAGCAGTGGGAACGATCGCCGTCCAAGCCGCCCCGCATCGAGAACGAGGCAGACACGGACTGGATCAATGACGCGTCGAAGCCACTCCTTCTCGCCCTCGCTCCGCGCCAGGCCGCCGAGCTGGCCGTCGCCATCGCCGAGACCGTCGATAGCAAAGTGGCCGCGCTGCCCGACGACCTCGTGGCGCGGAATGCTGCGGCGGGGAGCCCGCTCAATCTGCTACGCGCGGAGCATAGAGCCGAGCACCTGCGCGAGATCGAGCACCTCTTCCGCTGACGGTGAGTCCAAACGATCGGCGAGCCGGCGGCAGATTGTGCCCGCCGGCTCGCTGATCGAACTGGTCGTTACTTGATGATCTCGATCTTCTTCAGCACCATCTTGCCGCCCTTCGGCTCGTAGGTGGCCTTGACCTTCGTGCCCTCCTTCATCTCCTGGGGTACCTCCACGGCCTCCGTCCAGTAGAGCTGGGTGCCGTCCGAGAGCGTGAGCACCCGCTCATTGATCTGGATGGTCTTGACCGTGCCTTCCTTGTCCGCTGCCCAGACGACGGTTCCCATCGTGAAGACCATCGCCAATGCCACCACAGCCGCTACCAGCGCGCGCTTCATAGTGATCTCCTTTCGAGAAGAATTTACCAGCCTGAGCTGCCAGAGATTGCATAGGCGGTGCCACCGAGCGGAGCGACGGAAGGGCGCGCAAGATCGTGCGAGGCGCTTTCTCGTGTCCGCGCGACGCGGAAGAATCTACGGGTAGTCCTTACATCCGCGTGGAATCGAAATTCGCAGTGGGATGAATTGACAGGCTCGAAGGAACGTAGAACAATCCGCTCCTGTCACCGCCGTCGGGCCTGAGGGCCCGGGAAAGGGCTCTCCCAATGCGGACCAGCACGCGTCTTCGCCAGATGCTCGACCAGCCCGGGCTCATCGTCGCCCCGGGTGCCTACGATGGGTTCTCCGCGCGGCTCATCGAGGCCGCGGGCTTTCGCTGCGTCTACATGACGGGCGCGGGCACGGCGGCCTCCCATCTCGGCCAGCCCGATCTCGGCCTCGCCACGCTCACCGAGATGGCCAACCACGCCTCGCACCTGGCGGCCTGCGTGACGCTGCCCGTGATCGCCGATGCCGACACGGGCTATGGCAATGTGCTCAACGTCGTGCGCACCGTGCGGGAGTACGAGCGGGCCGGCGTGGCGGGGCTGCACATCGAGGATCAGGTGGCGCCGAAGAAGTGCGGCCACATCGCGGGCAAGCAGATCATCCCGACGCAGGAATTCTGCGACAAGATCCGCGCGGCCGCCGAGTACCGCACCGATCCCGACTTCGTCATCATCGCGCGCACGGATGCCCGGGCGGTGACAAATCTCGACGACGCCATCGAGCGGGGCAACCGCGCGGCGGAGGCGGGCGCCGATGTCATCTTCGTAGAGGCGCCCCAGACGCTGGACGAGATCCAGCGCGTGGCCCGCGAGGTCAAGGCGCCGCTGCTCGCCAACATGGTGCAGGGTGGCCGGACGCCGGCCGTGAAGACCTCCGAGCTCGAGCGGCTCGGCTTCAGGATCGCGATCTTTCCCGCCGTGTGCATGGCGGCGGCCGTGCCAGCCATCGAGCAATCGCTGGAGCGCCTCAAGGCGACGGGCACGGACTGGCACGATGGGCCTGTGCTCTCGCCCATGGACATCTTCCGCCGGGTCGGCTTCGACTGGTGGCAGCAGATCGAAGAGAAGTTCGCGCCCCGGCCGTGACCGCGCGTCACATTCGTAGACCCGCTGACCTGTTCAGCCCTCGCTCGTCGCCCGAGGCGGGCGTCTCAGCTCGAGGCGCGGCGCCGCCGAGATGCCCTGGCTGCTGAGCGGCGGCGGCTCCGCGGCCTAGCGAGCGCGCCTACCGCGCTTCGAGCCGGATGCTGTCGAGCACGGGCTGCCAGCTCGCCTCGTCGCCCGAGACGAACTGGATCTTCGCGAGGTGCACGTCCAGGCACGCGCCATCCTGGCCGAGGTAGGCGTTGACATGCTTCTGGTTGATCGGCACGCCCTGGAAGTCCTTGATCAGGTAGTCGAGCACGGCCAGCTCGCCGAGCTCGGACATCCGGACCGCGATGCCCTTCATGATCGGACTTCGCTGGAGGCGGGCGGCGTAGTAGGTGCGGCACGCCCTGGCGTCCATGGACTCGGGCACCCGCTCGAGGAAGGCGGTCAGCGTGATGCTGCTCTCGCGATTCTCGGCGGCGATGCGTCGCGCCGTCCGGGCGGAGTTCATCTCGTCAGCCGTGATGGCAAAGCCCGCGAGGTCGAGACGCACACCCCACGGGTATCCCGGCAGAGAAAGGGAGAGTGGGCCGGGGGCAGTCGCCTCGGTTTTCACGCGGGCGCCCGCGAGCATGGCGAGGACGGCCTCCCGCTCGGGCGTGTCCTTGGTGCGGAAAAAGAAGCTGAAGGCAAGGAGGAGATCGGCCGCGCTGGTCATGCCTTGAGTGATGTACGGATAGTCGTCCGGGGCGGAGGGCTTACCGATGGAGCGCTTGTCACTGAGGGTGTAGTGATAGCCGCGCGGGGTCGCGCCGGGGAGTGACTCGACCACGAGTGTCTTCTCGACGGCGGTGGGTAGGAGCCTCTGCCCCATGCGCTGGACGCCGGAGCGAATCGCTGCGGGAGAGGGGGCATCGGCACGGCCACTGGGGTCCCAGGTCGCCGTCACCTTGAGCTCGAACTCCTGGGTGGTGGCTGGCCGGAAGGTGATGGTCGGGGGCCGGCCGCCGGGTGGCTGGTCCGTGGAGCTCATCCACGTGGCAGGTACATCGAGCTCGAGGACGCCGCGGCCGGGGATCATGTAGGAACGGGGCGCTTGCGGGGTCGGAGGATCGGCGGCCTTTGTCGCAGGGACCACGAGGGCCGTGACGGTGAGGAGAGCCAGCAGGACTGTTCCCCGCGGGATTCTCCCAAGTCCATTGCCTCCTCTACCTCTGGCGTTGCCGGGAAAGGCGTCCAGATTTCTATATCTTGTAGCGTTCCCCGGCTTTCTCCCCTCTATTTTGATCTGGTAATTATCCCTTGACAGAAGGTAGTATACTCCGGCAGAGAAGGCGGCCTAAGCGCCGGAGGGACGACATGACTGTCTGTATAGCTGCAGCCTGCCGATGGAAGGACTGGTCGTTAATCATTGGGGCGTCCGATCGCATGCTGACCAGCGGGAATATCGAGTTTGAGCCTCCGCAGACGAAGGTGTTCCCCCTGACCAGGAACGTCGTTGCCATGATCTCTGGGGATGGCTCCAAGATGCTGACTATCTGTCAACAGGCTTGGGCCGATCTCCAGGCCAAGCCTCAAGCAGATGTGGCGGGCGTGGTAGGAATAGTTACTGCACGGTTTGCGGCACTCCGGAGAAGTGAAGCTGAGGCGAGCATGCTTACTCCGCTTGGCCTAGACCTGCCCAAGCTTCTCCTCGGGCAGAAACGGGGAATGGATAAGGAACTGGTTGCATCCCTGCTCCGCGAGGTTAGGGAGTACAGTTTTGATAGCAACCTAATCATTACCGGGACAGATGGCTCTGGGGCTCACATATACATCGTCGGCGATCCGGGAAGGGCGATGTGTTGCGACCTCATGGGATTCGCGGCAATCGGAGTCGGGGACTGGCACGCGGAATCCCAATTTATGGTTGCCAAGTATGTGAGCTCCTGGCCCTTTGAAAAGGCCTTGCGCCTTCTGTATCTCGCGAAGAAAAGAGCCGAGACTGCACCTGGGGTGGGCACTGATACGGATCTCTTTATCATCGGTTCACCTCCTGCTGGCGCCCATACTCAGGTAGGAGTTGACGTCGTTCAGAGGCTGCATGAGATGTATGAGGCGCACATGAAGACGATTGAGACGATGGGGTGGCTCGCGGACACCCAGATGGAGGACTATGTCAAACAGCTCGAGGCCAGCACGCAAGAAGCCCAAGAAACAGCAACGGAGTCTGGAGGAAAAGAGCCCCCTGAGCCGGGAACAATTCGAGGAGACCCTGAGAAAGGCGAGTCAGAGGACGACGGCAAGGACAATCCCTAACGAACCTGACCGAGAAAAGAAAGGAACATAGGCCGTTCGTCGTGTCGGTGGTTGTATCGGAACCCATACTCATTGATGTAGCTCTGGAGATACTTCGGACTGACCGAATGATAGACGCCGCCAATACCGCGCTTTACGAGGCTCCAAAAACCCTCAATTGTATTGGTATGGATGCTCCCAATGCCGTACACCCCATCACCGTGTCGAAGCGTCCGATGCTTGTATCCCGCCCAATGGATACGCTCATAGACGGCGAGTTCGTCCGAAAAGACTTCGGTGTGCGTCGAAGGGATCGTGTCCTTGATGATCGGCATGACCGTCTTGATCTTGAGGTTGGGCACGACCTTGGCCACGACCGGCCCTTGCCGCTCAACCATGCCAAGCACGACAGTCTTGCCGGGAGCGCCGCGACCAGTTTTGCCGCCACTCCGCTTGCCGCCGACATAGGTATCGTCGATCTCTACTCGCCCCATCAGCGTTCCGGGCGATTCGTTGAGCATGGAGCGAATTTGCTTCGCCATGCGCCAAGCCGTCTTGTAGGTCACGCCCGTTTCTCGCTCAAGCTGTTTTGCCGAGATGCCACAGCGGGTCGAGGCCATGCGGTAGATCGCGTGGAACCACAGCCGCAGGGGCGTGGGCGACTTGTGGTAGATCGTCCCAGCTGTCGGATGGACGTGGTGCCCGCACCGGTCACAGCTATACGAGCGCCGAGACACGACGCGGTGATGCTTGGTCACCCGGTCGCACTTGGTGCAATGGATGCCGTTCGGGTACAGGTAGGCCCGGAGCCAGTCGAGGCAAGCGGCATCGTCCGGAAACTGCTTCTCGAAGTCCGTCAGCGTGTACTTGGTCATGGCCATAGCCCCTACCTCCTGCCTATAGCCTAGCCCATGCCTTACCTACTGTCAAGGGATAATTACCTTTGATCTTGTAATACTCAACACATGATGGGTAATCTATGCACTCCCATTTAAGGGAGCGCTATGGCCACCTCGATCGAGTCCTTACCCCCGCCAGGGTTGGACCCCGAGGGGCTCGATGGCTTGCTGCAGGCTTTCCCCCAGGGCCGGCTCAGCGAGATCGTCGGCCCTCGATCCTCCGGAGGCAGCAGCCTGCTCCTGGCGCTCCTGGCCCGCGCCGCGCGCAACGGAGTCACCGCTCTCGTGGACGCCTCCGACACGCTCGATCCAGCCGTGGCGGCCCGCGCCGGGCTCGATCTTCGCGGCCTGCTCTGGGTGCGCTGCGGCGGGCGTCTGCCCGTGGCATGGCGCGCGACGGATCTCCTCCTCCGCTGCCCGGGCTTTGCCGCCATCGCGCTCGATGTGGGTGAGTCGGCCTCCGCGCCGCCGGGGATGGGCGTGCGCCTCCAGCGCGCCGTCGCGAACGGCGAGAGCATGCTCGTCGTTCGGGGGCCGCGGCATCTCCTGGGCTCGGCCGCCGCGCTGGTGGTGTCGGTGCGCCGCGTGCGCGCGCGCTGGATCGGCGCACCGCGGCCGCTGCGGCTGGGCGGGCTCGTTTCCGAGGCGCGCGTGGTCCGCTCGCGCTCCGACCCGGGCCTGACCAGGCTCGGGCGCGCCTGGCTCCTCGAGTGGCGGACATGATACGCATCGCCTGCCTGCATGTGCCGGATGCCGACGCGACGGTGCAGTCCGCTCTCCTCGACATCGCCCTGCGCCATTCCCCCTCGGTGGAAGACGTCGCGCCGGGCATCGTCTTTCTCGACCTTCGCGGGCTCGGCAAGCTCTGGGGCGGCGAGGAGGAGCTGGCGCGCCGGCTTCTCCAGGCCGTGGCCGAGCGTGGATGGACGGCGCGAGTCGGCATCGCGGGCAGTCGCGCGGGCGCGCGCTTCGCCGCCCGCGCCGGAGAGGGTGTCACCATCGTGCCGCCTGGGCGGGATGCGGGGAGACTTGGAGTGGCGCCGCTGGCCCTCCTCGACCTGGGGCCCGAGATGGCCGCCCGCCTCGCCCGCTGGGGCATTCGCACGCTCGGTGAGCTGGCCGATCTTCCCGCGCGCGGGCTCGCGCAGAGGCTGGGCGATGAGGGCCCGCGCCTTCAACGACTGGCGGGTGGCGAGGATCCCACGCCGCTCCGTCTCTGGACGCCCCCGCCCGTCTTCGAAGAATCGGCGGAGTGCGCCTGGGGAATCGAGGCGCTCGAGCCGCTCGGCGATCTCATGGCGGGGCTGGCCGAAGCGCTCTGCGCGCGCCTCCGCCGCGACGAGCTCACGGCTGACGCCTTCGCATGGACCTGTCGCCTGGCCGACCGCACGGTGCACGAGGGCTTCTGCGCGCCGGCGGCTTCGCTGGCCGATCCCGCGGCGGCCGCCGCGATGCTCCGCGCCTCCCTCGCGGCCCGGCCGCCGCGCGCTGCCGTCGAGGGGATCACGCTCCGCGCGCATCCCCTGCGCGCGCCGAAGACGCAGCCGCGCTTCGATGAGCCGCCGGGCCCGAGCCCGCGCCTGCTCACCGCCGCGCTGGCGCGCCTGAGCGGCCTCGTGGGCACCTCCGGCATCGGCGCGCCCGAGCTCCTGGACAGCCACCGCCCCGACGCGATGCAGATGACCCCGTTCGTTTTGTTCTCCTCGCGCAATCCCGCAGGCGTGGCCGTTCGAGCTGAAGGGCGAAGCCCTGAGGCGAGGACTGAGTTAATCAGCGGCGAGGCGAGGGCTGAGATAAATCAAGGGAAGATTCTGGCGGTGCGGAGGATGAGACCGCCGCGCCCCGCGCGGGTGACGCTTGCTGCCGGCGCGCCCGCCCACCTCCACGCGGGCGGGCTCGCGGGCCGCATCGTGGCGGGCGCGGGCCCGTGGCGCGTCTCGGGGGAGTGGTGGACGGAAGAGGCCTTCGTCCAGGACGAGTGGGACGTGGAGCTGGGCGACGGCACCCTGTGCCGCCTCGCGCGCGACGGGCGCGGCTGGCGCCTCGAAGCAATATATGATTAGCCCTTGCCTCGCCGCTCTCCTGCGTGCGGGATTGATTCAGCTCTCGCCTCAGGGCTTCGCCCTTCAGCTCGAAAAGCGGGCAGCGTCTCAGCTCGAACTGCGCTAACCCATGTTCGTCGAGCTGCATGCCAAAAGCGCATTTTCTTTCCTCGAGGCGACGGCGCTGCCCGAGGCGCTGGCGGGCCGCGCCGTCGCTCTCGGGCAGCCGGCCCTGGCCCTCGTGGACGCCGACGGCGTGTACGGAGCGCCGGCCTTCTACCGCGCCTGCACGCGTCTCGGCATCACGCCGCTGGTGGGCGCCGAGGTCAGCCTGGCGGACGGCGGCAGGCTGCCCCTCCTCGTGGAGGATCAGGAGGGATACAAGAATCTCTGCCGTCTGCTGACGCGCGTCAAGATGCGCGCGGCCAAATGCGAGGGCGCCGCGGGCTGGGACGATCTCGAAGAGCATGTGGGTGGGCTCGTCTGTCTCACCGGCGGCGCCTCCGGGCCCGTCGCCGCGGCCCTCGCCCACGGCGGGCATGAGGCCGCCCGCGCGACGCTCGACAGGCTCGCCGGCCTCTTCGGCCGCTTCGGCGTCTACGCCGAGCTCCAGCGCGATCTCTCCCGCGAGCAGGAGGCGCGCAATGAATGGCTGCGTGCCGAAGCCGAGCGGCTGAGGTTGCCCCTGCTCGCCAGCAATGCCCCCCTCATGATCGCCCGCGGAGATCGCCCATTGCTGGACACGCTGACCTGCATCAAGCACGGCACGACGATGGGCCAGGCCGGGCGATTGCTCGCGCGCAATAGCGAGCGCTTCCTCAAGCCCGGTCGCGAGATGGAGCAGCTCTTCGCCGATTGCCCCGCGGCTGTGGCCAACACGGGCGAGCTGGCGCTGCGGCTCGGCTTCACCCTCAAGCACCTGGGCTATCGCTTTCCCGATTACCCGCTGCCGCCGGGCCAGACGCCGATCGGCTGGCTCCGCGCGCTCTGCAAGGAAGGAGCGCGGCAGCGCTACGGCGCGGGCCCGCTGGCCCAGAAGGCGAGGCGGCAGATCGAGCACGAGCTCGACTTGATCGCCCGCCTCGACCTGTCCGGCTACTTTCTCATCGTCTGGGACCTGGTCGAGTTCTGCCGCCGCCACGGCATCCTGGCGCAGGGGCGGGGCTCCGCCGCCAACAGCGCGGTCTGCTACGCCCTCGGCATCACCGCGGTGGATCCGGTGGGGATGGAGCTCCTCTTCGAGCGCTTTCTTTCCGAGGAGCGCGGCGAGTGGCCGGACATCGATCTCGATCTGCCGAGCGGCGACCGTCGCGAGCAGGTCATCCAGTACGTCTACGAGCGCTATGGGCGCCTGGGCGCGGCCATGACGGCCAATGTCATCACCTATCGCGGCCGGAGCGCGGCGCGAGAAGTGGGCAAGGTGCTGGGGCTTCCCCCCGTGCTGTGCGATCGTCTGTCCGCGCTCGTCAGCAACTGGGAGTACAAGGATCCGGGCGATAGCCTCCTCGCGCATCTCCGCGAGGCCGGCTGCGATCCCGCGCACCCGGTCATGCGTCACTTCGCCGGCCTCTGGACGGCCATCCAGGATCTGCCCCGGCACCTCGGCCAGCACTCGGGCGGCATGGTCATCTGTCAGGGCCGGCTCGATAGCTGTGTGCCCCTCGAGCCGGCGACCATGCCCGGGCGCTCGGTCGTGCAGTGGGACAAAGACGACTGCGCCTCCATGGGCATCATCAAGGTGGATCTTCTCGGACTGGGTATGATGGCGCTGCTCGAGGATGCCATCGGCATGATCCGCCGGCGCGGCGGCCACGTGGACCTGGCGCACTTGCCCCCCGACGATCCGACCGTCTACGCCATGCTCCAGAAGGCCGACACCGTCGGGGTCTTCCAGGTGGAGAGCCGTGCCCAGATGGCCACCCTGCCGCGCCTCAAGCCGAAATGCTTCTACGACCTCGTGGTGCAGGTCGCCATCATCCGTCCCGGGCCCATCGTGGGCGACATGGTGCATCCGTATCTGAGGCGACGCGCCGGACGCGAGCCCGTCACCGTGCCGCATCCGAATCTCGAGCCCATCTTGAGGCGCACCCTCGGCGTGCCGCTCTTCCAGGAGCAGCTCCTGCGCATGGCCATGGCCACGGCGGGCTTCACGGGGGGCGAGGCCGAAGAGCTGCGCCGCGCCTTCGGCTTCAAGCGGCGCAAGCAGGCCATGGACGAGGTGGAGAAGAAGCTCCGGGCGGGCATGGCGGAGCAGGGGATCACGGGCGAGGCGGCCGAGGCCATCATCCGCTCCATCACCGCCTTCGCCCTCTACGGTTTTCCGGAGTGCGTCGTCGGCGAGACGCTCGTGATCGATGCCGACACGGGGCGGCGAGTGAAGATCGAGGATGTTGTCATGGGACGTGCGCGCATCAGCCACACCCTCGCCTGCGACTCAGACATGAAGATCCGCAAGCGTCGCATGCTCCAGGCCACCTCCAGCGGCCAGCGCATGGTTTACCGCGTGCGCACGGCTCTCGGCCGGGAGGTCCTAGCGACAGCGGAGCATCCTCTACTCACGATGGATGGTTGGCGAGCAGTCAATGATCTCAAGGCCGGCGATCGCATCGCGGCGCCCCGCGAGTTGCCTGTGCTCGGTTGTCGACGCTGGCCCCGATATCGGCTGATCGTCCTTGCGGATCTCATTGCCGAGGGCAACCTATGTCACCCGAGCACGGTGTATTTTTATACGACCGACCCGCAGCACCGCGATGAATTTGTGAGGGCGGTGGAGCAATTCCCTAATACCTGCGCAACTGTCGCCCGTCATCGGAATTGCTTCAGTGTGCACGTTCGACGGAGCAACAGATTGCTAAGGATAGGTGTGGTGAAGTGGATCAAGCGACTCGGACTCTGGGGTCTCGATTCACGGGGGAAGCATGTGCCAGCTGAAGTTTTCGAGTTGTGTTCAAGCGACTTGGCGCTCTTCCTCGCGCGTCTGTGGGAAGGGGACGGCTCGTTCTCGCGAGCCGGCCATGTGTCGTATGACACTGTGTCTCGCCGGCTGGCTGAGGATGTCCAGCACCTTCTTCTGCGCCTAGGAATTGTGGCTCGGATTTATGAGCGCGTCCGCCCTTATCGAGACCGGCAGGTTACAGGCTTTGTCGTCACGATCACCGGACAAGAAAACCTCCAGCGCTTCTATCGAGTGATCGCCCGACGTTTTCTCTGTTCTCGCAAGCGTCAACAGGCAAAGATCATTGCTGACGCGGCCACGCAAGATCGGTCCTCGTGTGATGTCGTTCCAACCGCCGTGCGAGGCGTGATTGATCCCGCCCGGAAACACAACAGGGTGACATGGGATGAGGTCGCGGCCCGCACGAGGCTCTCGATGCGCGCCGTGTGTTCACCGGATCGATCCAAGCAGGGATACCGACGATGGACAATTGCCAGACTAGCCGAGTACTTCCAGTCTCGAGAACTGAGGCGCTTGGCCGAGTCTGATCTTTACTGGGATAGGATTCTCGCGGTCGAGGAGGTGGGCGTCCGTGAGACGTACGATCTCAGCGTCGAGGATGACCACAATTTCATCGCCAACGACTTGATCGTTCATAATTCCCACGCGGCCAGCTTCGCGCTGCTCGCCTATGCGAGCACGTATCTGAAGGCGCATCACCCGGCCGCTTTCTACGCGGCGCTGCTCAACAACCAGCCCATGGGCTTCTATCATCCCGCCACCATCGTGGGCGATGCCGCGCGGCACGGGCAGACCATCCGCCCGGCGGACGTCAATCACTCCGACTGGCTCTGCGCGATCGAGGCCGACGGGACGGTGCGGCTCGGGCTGCGGTATGTCAGGGGGCTGCGCGAGGACGCAGGTCGACGCATCGAGCGTCTACGCCCCTTCGCCTCCGCCGACGATCTCGTCCGTCGCGCGGGACTCCACCGCGATGAGCTGACCCGGCTGGCCGAGCTGGGCGCGCTGGGCAGCCTCGGGCTCGAGCGTCGGGCGGCGCTCTGGGAGATCGAGCTGGCGGCGCGGCCGGCCGGTGCGCTCTACGAGGATGTCCCGGGCCTCCCCTCGCCTTCGCCGCTCCCGTCGATGACGGCCGAGGAGGCGCTCGTGGCCGACTGCCAGGGTACCGGGCTCACCCTGGGCCCTCATCCGATGGTCTTCCACCGTGAGCGGCTCGAGCGTCTGCGGGCGGCCCGCGCCATCGATCTGCCGGGGCTCAAGGACGGCCGGGCCGTGCGTGTGGCGGGAGCGGTGGTGGTTCGTCAGAGGCCCGGCACCGCCAAGGGCTTCGTCTTCCTGAATCTCGAGGACGAGACAGGGCTCGTGAACGTGGTCGTGCCCCCGCCCCTGTTCCACCGCTACCGGCTCGTCCTGGTGCAGGAGCCCTTCCTCTACGTCGAAGGCACGCTCGAGCACCGCGACGATGTCATCTCGGTGCGGGCGGGGCGCATCCAGCCCCTTCACTCCGAGCTGGGAGGGCTGCCCTCCCACGACTTTCATTAGCTCTAGGCGACCGCTTCCTGCTACCTTCTTGCCGCGTCCATCCTGATCCCGGCCACGCCGGAAGGAGGCCAAGTGCTCTTCGCCCCGTGGCTCGCGGTGGTGCTGCTCGGCGCCGCGGGCATCGTCGAGATGAGCATCGGGCTTCATGCGGCGCGGCTGAAGAAGCCGTTCCTGCTCGCGGCTCATCACCTGTACTGGACGCGGGCCGCCGGGCTCACCGTCATCATGCTCATGCTGCCGCGCCTGTCCTTGCGCTCGGCCACGGGCGTCAACAGCAATGCCCTCGACGCCATGCTCCTCCTGCCTGTCGTTCTCGCCGCGGGGTGCTTCTGGATGCTCGGCCGAGGCTATGCCGCGCCCGGGGTGGCCGTCGAGTCGCTGCTCGAGACGGTGCGGGAGGTGCTGGGGCAGATGGGCTACAGCGCGCGAGAGTCTGTCCCGCGCGCCGGCGAGCACGAGCTCATGATCAAGGACGTGGGCGTGGTGGTGACGGTGTCGGCGCCGTGGTGGAGCGGCTCGCCCAGGCTGCGCGTGCAGCCCGCGGACGAGATCGGCATGCTCCGCCAGGTGGTGACCGCGGTCAACGTGTTGCTCGCCCTCGGGCCCTTCGAAGTGCGCAGCGCCCCCTTCGTACTTCACACGCTCAAGGGCGCGGTCCTGATCGTGGCAGCAGTGGCAGGCTTCGTCGCGCTCGTCGCTCGCCCTTAGCTTCTCTAGGTCGCTCAAAAAGGTCCAGATGCGAGGCGTCGCCCGAAGGCTGCACGCGAGGCGTACTCTCTGTACGTTGAGCGTGCAGCCGAGGGCGACAACGAAGCAGGTGGGCCTTTTTCAGCGACCTAGGGGCGGACTATGGTCGTGCTGTCTCCCGTCGCGACAATCTGGTAGCCGTTGGCGCCGCCTGCCGAATAGGTATACGTCCACCCTGACGGTGGCGTGGGCGTGGAGGCCATGAAGGGGCCCGCGACTTGACCGTTCACATTGGTTTGTGGGCTCGTGAGATCGGTCAGGGCCGAGGGCATCTGGCCCATGTGGGCGCTGAAGGTGCCGATGGCGCCCGACAGGGTCCGCGTGTCCGCCTCGGCCTTGGCCACGCGCGAGCGGGCCTGGACGTTGTTGTAGATGGTCATGGCTATGGTGGTCAGTACGCCGAGCACGGCGATGACGACCAGCAGCTCCACCAGTGTGAATCCGGCTTGCCTGCGACGCATGTCGGTCTTACAAGGGCAAACACGATGCCATGGGCGGAATTTTCGCCCGGGCCCTGTAACTGCCCAAGTTTCCTGACCTTCCGAAGGCCCAAAGCGATTTGGTAGAGGGCAGGACAGCCAAATTTTGTTGTCGATTGGCCGATTTAGCGCACTACGAGCGTGGCTCAGCCGACCGATGCGGCAAGGGCGCTGCCGACCTCACGCGGCTCGCGGGGCGCCCCGATGGCGAGGATGACGGCGTATGGCTTCTACGGTATCCTCGGATCTGGTGCGTAGCGCATCCAAGGTCATCAGCAGCCGCCCTCCCACGGAGGGGTCCAGCGTCGTGAGTCCACGCAGGCTACACCGGGTCGAGCGTGCATACCTGAGGCAGCTGTTGAGTCCCGCCTTCGCGCTGGCCGCCATCGCGATCATCGAGGGATTCTCGTGGACGCCGTGGCAGATCGTGGCGCCCACGACGCTTCTCCTCACCGCCGTGGTCGCCTCCACCTTCGTGGGCGGCCTCGTCGACGGGCTCATCAGCGCGGGCATCACCGTCTGGTACTACTCGTACCTGCTCTCCGCGCCCGGCACGATCTTCCCGTACACTCACGAGACGCTACGGCGCGTGCTCGTCTATGCCTGCTCGGCGCCCGCCGTCGCCCTCATGGTCGGCGTCATCAAGCAGCGCGCCGCGCGCATCGCCGCCGACGCCGCGCGCAGGGAGCGGGATTCTTCGGATGCCGTCTACGCATCCTTGACGTGGTCGCGGGAGGCGGAGAAGACGGGGCGGGAGGCGGAGCGTCGCTATCGCGCCTTCTTCGACGCCAATGTTGCGGGCATCGTCCACGCCTTCCGTGATGGCAGGGTGCTGCAGTGCAATGAGACCTTGCGACGCCTGATCGGCTTCGACACCGTCGAGGACATCAAGGCCCGGGACATTCGCGACCTTTTCCAGGAGCGGGCGGACTTCGACCGTATCGTCGAGCGCCTCGATCGAGGGACGCTGTCGGTCGAGGAGGAGCTGGGCATTCGCCGACGTGATGGCGGCCCGCGCCGTGTACGCCTCACGGCGCGCCGCCTGGAGGAAGGCGCGCGGCTCGTGTTCGAGGTGAGCGTGGTGGACATCACGCCGCAGTGGATGGCCCAGACCCAAGCAGCCGCCCTCGAGACCAAGCTGGCCACCCAGGAGGCCGATAACGCCGTCCTGGGCCGAGAGGTGGATGCCCTCGCCCACGCGGTGGCGCATGACCTGCGCGCGCCGCTCCGGCGCATGGATGATCTGAGCGAGGCGCTCATCGTGGACTACGGTCTCAGGCTCGACGGAGAGGGGCGCGCCCGGCTCAATCGCCTCGCCACGACGAGTCGCAACATGGAGAAGCTCGTGCGGCAATTCATCGAGCTCTCGCGCCTCACGGGGGGCGAGCTCAAACGGGAGGCGGTGGACCTCTCGGCGGTGGCTCAGGACGTCGTGGAGAGCCTCCGCGCCCGCCGTCCCGGCGACGATGTCACATGCAAGATCGCGCCAGGGTTGTCGGCGAACGGAGATCCGAGCCTCCTGCGGCTGGCTCTCACCCACATGATCGGCACCGCGTGGAGCGCGACGGCGGGACGGCCGGGCTCATACATCGAGTTCGGCACCGCCCGAGTGGGGGACCGGGAGACCTTCGTCATCACCGACGGCGGCGGAGGCCTGGACCGGCCCTATGCAGGGACGTTGCCGGGCGCTGTCCAGCGTCTGGACAATGGGAATCGAGACGGGGGGAACGGACCGGACGGAGGGCATGGACCAGACGGGGGGCTTGGACCGGGCGGCACGGCCGTCACCCTGGTCATGGTCCAGCGCATCATCCAGCGCCACGGGGGCCGGGTCTGGGTCGAGGCCACGCCCGAGGGCGGGGCGGTGTTCTTCACACTCCGCCATGAGACGGGGAAGTCCTCCACGTCTCCCGGCATCCCTTTGGCGCTCTAGCGCGTCAAAACACCCGGACAGACGAGGACCAACGGTGCCCATCTACGAGTACGAGTGTCAGGGCTGCCACCGCCGGGTGAGCCTGCTCGTGCGCTCCATCTCCCAGCAAGCCTCGCCCCGATGTCCGGGCTGCGGCAGTGCCGAGTTGTCACGCCTCATGTCCCGCTTCGCTACCCTCAAGTCCGAAGATGATCGGATGGAAGCCGCCGCTGATCCCTCCCACTACGGTGACCTCGACGAGAACGACCCTCGCAGCGTCGCCAAGTACGTCAAACAAATGGGCGAGGAGATGGGCGAGGATCTGGGGCCAGACCTCGACGCTGCCATGGATGAGGCCATGGACGAGGGCGGGACCGGCGACGAGGGTCCTGGTGGCGAGGCCAGCCTCTCTGAAGCCGGGAGCGACGATGAAGGTTGAGGCGCTGCCGGGCTTCGAGGGCCTGGACGAGGCGCGCTGGAACGGCCTCCTCGACCAGGCCCGCCCGCCCTCGGTCTTCCTGACCTGGCAGTGGCAGACGTCCTGGGCTGGGGCCTTCCTGGGTGGCCGGCCGCTTCACCTCCTGCGCGTCACGGACGACGCGGGCACGCTGACCGGCGTCCTGTCTCTTTACGACGAGACGCCGGGAGAGCGCCACCTGCTAGGTGGCGTCGACGTGTCCGACTATCTCGACCTCATCGCTCCGGCGGGGCGCGAGGAGGAGGTGTGGCAGGCTCTCCTCCAGCATCGGGCGGGCGATGCCGCGTCCTGGGACCTCCACGGCATCCGCGCCCTTTCCCCCACGCTCGAGATCCTCCCGAGGATCAGCCCCGCATCAGGGCTGCGAGTTTCGGTCGAGAGAGAAGATCGCTGCCCGGTCCTGGAGCTGCCCTCGTCCTGGGAGGCCTATCTGGAGCGGCTGTCCGGCAAGGATCGCCACGAGCTCAAGCGCAAGATACGCAAGCTGGAGCGCGAGCTGCCGGGCACCACCGTGCGCTCCCATGCTTCGCCCGAGGGGTGGGAGGGGGCGCTCGCGGAGTTCCTCTGGCTCCACCGGCTCTCCAAGGTCGGCAAGGCCCGCTTCATGGACGAGCGCATGGAGGCCTTCTTTCGCGAGGCCACGCGGGCCCTGGCTGCGGCGGGCTGGGCCCGGCTGTGGTTTCTCGACCACGCGGGCGCCGCGGTGGCGGCGTTTCTCTGCTTCGAATATCACGGCTCGGTGGAGCTCTACAACTCGGGCTTCGATCCCGTGCACGCCAAGCTCGCGCCGGGCATCGTGCTGCTCGCCCACGTGATTCGCGACGCCATCGAGCGGGGTGTGGCCGTCTTCGATTTCCTGCGAGGCGAGGAGCCCTACAAGTACGCGTTCGGCCCGGTCCCCCAGGATCTCTTCCGCGTCCAGGTCACCCCGTGAGCCTGCGCGTGGCCGTGCTCAGCGTCCACACCTGCCCCCTCGCCGCTCTCGGCGGGAAGGAGACGGGCGGCATGAACGTGTACGTGCGCGAGACCGCGCGCGAGCTCGGCCGCATGGGGGTGGCCGTGGATGTCTTCACGCGGTCGCAGAATCCCAGCATTCCCCGCGTGGCGGAGCTCGGGAACGGCGCGCGCGTCATCCACCTGCCCGCGGGGCCCCAGGCACCCATCGGGCGCGCGACCATACACCAGCACCTGGGCGAGTTCGTCGAGGGCGTGGAGAAGCACCGGTGGGACGAGGGCATCGACTACGATGTCGTGCACGGGCACTACTGGCTCTCGGGCGTGGCGGGGCTCGAGCTTCGCGAGCGATGGGGCGTGCCGCTCGTGCAGATGTTCCACACCCTCGGGCGACTGAAGAACTCGGTCGCCCAGGACACGCTCGAGATGGAGCCCGAGCTCAGGCTGTCCGAGGAGGCGCGCATCGTGGCGAGCGCGGACCGTATCGTGGCCGCCAACGTGGTCGAGCGGGCGCACCTCGTCTGGTACTACGGCGCCACCGCCGATCGCATCGCGGTCATTCCGTGCGGCGTCGACACCGAGCTCTTCCAGCCCATGGCCCAGGCCACCGCCAAAGACCTCCTCGAAGTTCCGCCCGGCCCCATGCTGCTCTATGTCGGCCGGCTCCAGCCCATCAAGGGCCTCGAGACGCTGCTGGAAGCGGTGGCCCGGCTCGGGGACTCCTCGCGGCTCTACATCGTGGGCGGAGACGCCGACGAGCCCGAGCCCTCGCCGATGGCGCGGGGAACCTCGGCGCGGGGACATGCCGGCCGGCTGCGCACGCGCGTCCGCGCGCTCGGGCTTCAGGATCGGGTGCACTTCCTCGGCGCCCAGCCGCAGCGGCGGCTCCGGCTCTTCTACGCCGCGGCCGACGCCACGGTCATGCCGTCGGCGTACGAATCGTTCGGGATGGTGGCGCTCGAGGCCATGGCCTGCGGCTGTCCCGTCGTGGCCTCGCGCGTGGGCGGGCTGCAGACCACGGTCAAGGACGGCGCGACCGGCTATCTCGTGCCCGAGGGCGACCCCGTCGCCCTGGCCGAGCGCCTCGAAGGGCTGCTCCGCGATCCCGCCGAGCGCGCCCGGCTCGGGCGGGAGGCCTCGCGCTGGGCGGACGACTACCGCTGGCCCTGCATCACCGAGTCGGTGTGTAGACTCTATTCCGAGCTGCGCCCCGCCGCCGTCTCGCACCTCGGCCGCGGCCGCTGCCAGACGCAGCCCTGATGTTCGAGCTAAGACACTGCCGAGGAGCCGGAGGCGACGAGAGTGGCGAGGCGAGGGCTGAATAAAATCCGAGCTGAGAGTTTAATTGATCCCGGAGGCGTGGCATTTCGAGCTGAAGGGCGAAGCCCGGAGGCGAGGGCTGAGTGAATCAACGGCGAGACGAGGGCTGAATAGATCATGACCACCACCTCCAGAGAGCCCATCGCCATCAACGGGCGAACCTACGCGTGGCCGCCCCGCCCGCTCGTGGTCGTCTGCGTGGACGGCTGTGAGCCCGACTACATCGAGCAGGCGTTCCTGGCCGGCGCCATGCCGTATCTGGCCTCGGCCGCGGCCGAGGGCACGCGGCTCCTTGGGGCCTGCGTGGTGCCGAGCTTCACCAATCCGAACAACCTCTCCATCGTCACCGGCGTGCCGCCCTCCGTGCACGGCATCTGCGGCAACTACTTCTGGGACCGCGAGGCAGGCGCCGAGGTCATGATGAACGACCCGAAGTATCTCCGCTGCGACACCATCCTGGCCGCGTTCGCCGAGGCGGGCGCCTGCGTCGCCGTCGTCACGGCCAAGGACAAGCTGCGGCGGCTGCTCGGACACGGCATGCGCGGGATCTGCTTCTCCGCCGAGAAGGCGAACGAGGCCACCGTGGGCGAGCACGGCATCGCCGACGTGCTCGACCTCGTCGGACTCCCGCTGCCCTCGGTGTACAGCGCCGACCTCAGCGAGTTCGTCTTCGCGGCGGGCGTGCGGCTCATGGAGACCACGCGGCCGGACCTGACCTATCTGTCGACCACGGACTATGTCCAGCACAAGCATGCCCCTGGCACCTCGGCCGCCAACGCGTTCTACCGGATGATGGACGGCTACCTCGCGCGACTGGCCGGGCTCGGCGCCTCCATCGCCATCACCGCGGACCACGGCATGAACGCCAAGACCGACGGCACCGGGACGCCGCAGGTCATCTATCTCCAGGACGTCCTCGACGGCTGGCTGGGGGCAGGACGGGCGCGCGTCATCCTGCCCATCACCGATCCCTACGTCGTCCACCACGGCGCCCTCGGCTCCTTCGCCACCGTCTACCTGCCGGAGGGCATCGACCCGGGAGCGGCGGCGGGTAGCGTGGCGGCGCTGCCCGGCATGGAGCTGGTGCTCGACCGCTCCGAAGGCTGTCGCCGCTTCGAGCTGCCGCCGGATCGCATGGGCGATCTCATCGCGGTCTCGCGTCGCCACTACGTCATCGGCACGAGCCTGGCCAAGCACGACCTCTCGGGGCTCGACGCCCCCCTGCGCTCCCATGGCGGGCTCTCGGAGCAGACGGTGCCGCTCGTCTTCACCAAGCGGCTTGGCGAGCGGCCGCCCGGGCGCCGCCTCCGCAACTTCGACATCTTCGACCTCGCCCTCAATCGCGTCCAGTGACGGCGCTGCCGAGCCAGGCGCGCGTCGTCATCGTCGGCGGCGGCATCGTCGGCGCCAGCGTCGCCTATCACCTGACCACGCTCGGGTGGCGCGACGTGGTCCTGCTCGAGCAGGGGAGTCTCTCGGGCGGGACCACGTGGCACGCCGCCGGCCTCGTGGGCCAGCTCCGCTCCTCGAGCAACCTGACCCAGCTCATCCGCGACAGCGTGGATCTCTACAGCCGCCTCGAGGCCGAGACGGGCCAGGCCACGGGCTGGAAGCGCTGTGGCAGTGTCAGCGTGGCGCGCACGGTCGAGCGCATGGTCCAGCTCCGGCGCAACGCCTCCGTGGCCCGCTCCTACGGCATCGAGGCCGAGGAGATCAGCCCCAAGCAGGCGGGCGAGCGCTACCCGCTCATGCGCACCGACGATCTCGTGGGGGCGGTGTGGATTCCCGGCGACGGCAAGGCGAATCCCGCCGACATCACCCAGGCCCTCGCCCGGGGCGCCCGGGCGGGCGGCGCGCAGATTCGCGAGCGCGTCAAGGTCACGGGGGTCAGGCTCGAGCGGGGCCGCGTGGCCGGCGTGCACACCTCCCACGGCGACATCACCACCGAGGTCCTGGTGAACTGCGCGGGCATGTGGGCGCGGGAGCTCGGCCGCATGAGCGGCGTCACCGTGCCGCTGCACGCCTGCGAGCATATGTACATGGTCACCAATCCCATCGACGGCGTCACCCCCGACCTGCCCGTGATGCGCGATGCCGACGGCCACATCTACTTCAAGGAGGAGGTGGCGGGACTCCTCATGGGCGGCTTCGACCCCTGGGCCAAGCCCTGGGGCATGGAGGGCATCCCCGAGGGATTCAGCTTCGGAACGCTCCCGGAAGACTGGGGCAAGTTCGAGATCCTCATGCGCAATGCCATCGAGCGGGTGCCCGCGCTCGAGACGGCCCAGGTCCGCCTCCTCATGAACGGGCCGGAGAGCTTCACGCCGGACAACTACTTCATCCTGGGCGAAGCGCCCGAGGTGCGCCGCTACTACGTCGGAGCCGGCTTCTGCTCGGGCGGCATCGCGGCGGCGGGCGGGGCGGGCCGGGCTCTCGCGGAGTGGATCATCGCGGACCGCCCGCCCATGGATCTCTGGCAGGCGGACATCCGACGCTTCGCCCCCTTCCATGCCAACCCCGCTTTCCTGCGCGAGCGCGTGAGCGAGATCGTGGGCGTGCACTACTTCGTCGCCTTCCCCAACCGCGAGCTCGAGAGCGGCCGCGGGCTCCGGCGCTCCCCGCTCTACGAGCGCCTCCAGGCGCGCGGCGCCTGCTTCGGCAGCAAGATGGGCTGGGAGCGCGCGAACTGGTTCGCCCCGGCCGGGGTGACGCCGGAGACCGTGTACTCCTTCGGCCGTCAGAACTGGTTCCCCCACGCCGCCGCCGAGCACCGCGCGTGCCGCGAGGCCGTGGCCCGCTTCGACCAGACCTCGTTCTCCAAGTTCCTCGTGCAGGGTCGCGACGCCGAAGCCGTTCTCCAGCGGCTCTGCGCCAACGACGTCGCCGTGCCACCCGGACGTGTCGTGTACACGGCCATGCTCAACGAGCGCGGCGGCTTCGAGAGCGATCTCACGGTCACCCGGCTGACCGTGGACGCCTATCTCGTCGTGACCGGCTCGGCCCAGACCACCCGTGATGCGGACTGGATCCGACGCCACGTTCCTGAGGACGCCCGCGCAACCCTCACTGACGTGGGCAGCGCCTATGCCGTCATCGGGGTGATGGGGCCGCGCTCGCGGGAGCTTCTGTCGCGCGTGAGCTCTGCCGACCTCTCCAGCGCCGGCTTCCCGTTCGCCACGAGCCGGGAAATCGGCATGGGCCGGGCCATGGTCCGCGCCTCGCGGATCACCTACGTGGGAGAGCTGGGCTGGGAGCTCTACGTGCCGATGGAGTTCGCGGGGAGCGTGTACGACACGCTGAGCGAGGCGGGGAGTGCTCTCGGGCTCGTGGATGCCGGCTACTACGCCATCGACTCCCTCCGGCTCGAGAAGGGCTACCGCGCCTGGGGGCGGGAGCTGACGCCCGACGATACCCCGCTCGAGGCGGGGCTCGGCTGGGCGGTACGCTTCGACAAGGGGAGCGAGTTCCTCGGCCGCCAGGCCCTGCTCGAGCGGAAGGGCCAGCCTCTCGCCAAGCGCCTGGTCAGCCTCGTGCTCGACAATCCCGAGCTCTTGCCCTGGGGCGACGAGCCCATCTGGTGCGACGGCAAGCTCGCGGGATCGGTCACCTCGGCGGCCTTCGGGCACACCCTCGGACGCGGCGTGGCTCTGGGCTGGATACGCCGCGACGAGGGCGTGGGAGCGGACTGGCTCGACGGGGCGCGGGTGGAGATGGAGGTCGCCGGCCAGCGTCATGCGGCCCGCGCGAGTCTCCGGGCGCCATACGATCCCGACGGCCTCCGGGTGAAGGCATAAGTAGCTCGGAGGGCGGCTCCCCGCCCCCCTTCCGAAGCCTCCCCCCAGAAACGGATTGCGCCGGCGAAGCCGGCGCTCGAAGCGGACCAGCAATTGCGTACCGGCCGCTTCAACCGTCTGCACCGACGACTCCGAGGGGCGCCTCGCGCAGCCCTCGCCTCGGCAGGGGGTGCCGTCGGGAGCGAATCCGACGAGCCGTAGCGCGCCCCGAAGCGCAGGGCGCCTCCGCCACGCGAGTCGTCCCCGCCGCAGGCGGGGCGATGAGCTACCCCCGTCTCGGGGGATGGGGGGCAGGCGGAGGCGCCTTCGCTAGTGTGGCGCGCGAGGCGAGGAGGTTGAGCGGACGACGGCACCCCCTGCCGAGGCGAGGGCGTGGATCTACCGGGCGCGCTGTACCGCGGCAAGGAGCTCGCCCGCGCTATGCTAGACTGCGCGCACATGGAGCAGGGCGGGGATCTCCTCCTCGACGTCCAGAACCTCCAGACCCAGTTCTCGACCTCCGGCGGCGTCGTGCGCGCCGTGGACGGCGTGTCCTGGGACGTGCGGGCGGGGGAGACGGTTGCCCTCGTCGGCGAGTCGGGCTGCGGCAAGTCCGTGAGCGCCCTCAGCATCATGCGGCTGGTCTCCGCCCCCGCCGGCCGCATCCTCGGCGGGCGCGTCTTCTTCAAGGGACGCGATCTCCTCCAGCTTCCGGAAGACCAGATGCGCCAGATCCGCGGGCGCGAGATCGCCATGATCTTCCAGGAGCCGATGACCTCGCTCAACCCCGTGCTCACCGTCGGCCGCCAGCTGACCGAGCCCACGGAGATCCATTTCGGGATGAGCTCGGCGCAGTCGCGGGCGCGCGCCATCGAGCTCCTTGGCCTCGTGGGCATCTCCGATCCCGAGCGGCGGCTGCGACAGTATCCCCACCAGTTCAGCGGCGGGATGCGACAGCGGATGATGATCGCCATGGCCCTGGCCTGCAACCCCGCCCTCATCCTGGCCGACGAGCCGACCACCGCCCTCGACGTCACCATCCAGGCTCAGATTCTCGAGCTGATGAAGGGTCTGTCGCGCCGGCTCGGCGTCGCCATGGTCATGATCACCCACAATCTCGGCGTGGTCGCGCGTTACGCCGACCGCGTCAACGTCATGTATGCCGGCCGCATCGTGGAGCGGGCCACCGCCCGCGAGATCTACGCCAACCCGCGCCACCCGTACACGCTCGGCTTGCTGCGCTCGGTGCCCCGGCTGGACGAGCCGCGCCGCGCGAAGCTTCTCCCGATCCAGGGGCAGCCCCCGGACCTGTCGCGGCTGCCCCCCGGATGCGCCTTTCAACCCCGTTGCCAGTTCGCCCTGGAGCGCTGCCGTGTCGAGGCGCCGCCTCTAGAGTCGGTCTCGCCCGGCCACGTCTCGGCGTGCTGGGTCGCCGCCGACCTGGGCCAGAAGGTGCCCGCGTGACCGTGACGGCCTCCGCGCGCGAAGGCCGAGACGCTGAAAATCGCAGGCGTGATGATCGGGCGCGCGATGAGCCCCAGATGGGCGACGAGATCCTGGAAGTCCGTCACCTCAGCAAGCATTTCGAGATCAGCGGCGGCTTCTTCGGTGCCCGCCGCGGCCTCGTCAAGGCCGTGGACGACGTGTCCTTTTCCATCCGCCGCGGAGAGACGCTGGGCCTCGTCGGCGAGTCCGGCTGCGGCAAGACCACCACCGGCCGCTGTGTCCTGCAGCTCGAGAAGCCGACGAGCGGCTCCATCTTCTTCGAGGGCAAGGACCTGGCTGCGGCCTCGCCCGCCGAGCTTCGCGCGGTGCGACGCAAGATGCAGGTCATCTTCCAGGACCCGTACAGCTCGCTCAACCCGCGAATGACCGTGGGACAGATCATCGCCGAGCCACTGGCCGTGCACGGCATCGTCGCCGACGGCGCGGCCAGGGAGGCGCGGGTCAAGGAGCTGCTCAGTCACGCCGGCTTGCTCTCCGCCATGGCCCGGCGCTATCCGCACGAGCTCTCGGGCGGCCAGCGCCAGCGCGTGGGCATCGCGCGCGCCCTCGCCATGGAGCCGACGCTCATCGTCTGTGACGAGCCCGTCTCCGCCCTCGATGTGTCGATCCAGGCACAGATCATCAACCTGCTCGAGGAGCTCCAGACGGAGTTCGGCCTGACCTACCTCTTCGTCGCCCACGATCTCTCGGTGGTCCGCCACATCTCCGATCGCGTGGCCGTGATGTACCTGGGCAAGATCGTCGAGATCACCGACCGCCAGGCGCTCTACGAGGATCCCCAGCACCCGTACACCAAGGCCCTCCTCTCGGCGGTGCCCATTCCTGACCCCGCCGTGGAGCTGGCCCGCGAGCGCACCGTCCTCGGCGGTGAGGTGCCGAGCCCGCTCAATCCCCCGTCGGGATGCGTCTTCCACCCCCGATGCCCCATCGCCATCGAGGAGTGCAAGGAGGGCGTCCCCGAGCTGCGCGAGACACGGCCCGGGCACCGCGCGGCCTGTATCCGCGTCTAAACGCCACCGGATGACGCCGCCAACCTTGACAGGGTGCGGCGCGGCCCGCTAAGGTACGGTAACTCGTTGTAACGATTGATCGACTTTCCCGTGGCTCCCGGAGTCCCCGTCCTCGCCGTGATCGGTCCCGTCCAGGCGATGAGGTCGGGCGCCGGAAGCAACTGCGCAAGGAGGCGTGAATGAGCGTGTCCAAGGTCATACGGATCACGGTTGGGCTCCTCGTGGCAGGCGTCCTCGCCGCGCCAGGCTTCGTGACCGCCCAGGTCAAGCCGCGTTCCGGTGGTGAGCTGATCTTCGTCGTTCCGTCCGAGCCGCCGTCCTACGATGCCCACCAGGAAGAGACCTTCGGCATCATCCATCCGATGGCGCCGCTCTACAGCACCCTCTTGCGGGTCGACCCCAACGACAAGACGGGCACCCGCCCCGTGGGCGATCTGGCCGAGTCGTGGACGGTCTCCAAGGACGGCATGACGTACACGTTCAAGATCCGCCAGGGCGTCAAGTTCCACGACGGCAGCGTGCTGACTTCCAAGGACATCAAGGCCTCCTACGACAAGATCGTCTTTCCGCCTGCGGGCATGAAGTCCCTGCGCAAGGAGGCGTACGAGGCTATTGAAGTCGTGGAGGCGCCGGATCCGTCCACGGTTCGGTTCCGTCTCAAGCGGCCGGAGTCCTCGCTGCTCCTGAACCTCGCCTCACCGTGGAACTGGATCTACAAGGCCGATCTCCTGGCCAAGGACATCCACTGGTACGAGAAGAACGTGATGGGAACGGGCGCCTTCGTCTTCGTCGAGCACGTCAAGGGCTCCCACATGGTGGGCAAGAAGAACCCCGAGTACTGGGACAAGGGCAAGCCCTATCTGGACAGCTACCGCGCGATCTTCATCAGCGCCTCTTCTGCCCAGGTGGCGGCCATCCGGGGCGAGCGGGCGCACATCCAGTTCCGTGGCTTCAGCCCGCCCGAGCGCGATCAGCTCGTGCAGGCGCTCGGGCCCAAGATCACGGTGCAGGAGAGCCCGTGGGACTGCCTGAACTTCGTCTCCATGCATCACGACAAGAAGCCCTTCAACGACAAGCGAGTCCGACGGGCCCTGTCGCTGGCCCTCGACCGGTATGAGGGCTCGAAGAATCTGTCCAGGATCACCCTGGTCCGGGACGTGGGCGGCATCCAGGTGCCGGGCACGCCGTATGCGACGCCGCCGGCCGAGCTCGAGAAGCTCGCCGGCTACGGCCACGACATCGCGGCCAATCGCGCGGAGGCGCGGCGGCTCCTGAAGGAAGCGGGGGCGGAAGGGCTCTCGTTCACCTTCAAGAACCGGGGCATTCCCCATCCCTATGAGCCCATCGGTATCTGGCTCATCGATCAGTGGCGGCAGATCGGCGTCACCGTCAAGATGGAGATGATCGAGGCCTCGGCGTATCACCCGATGCTCAAGCGGGGAGACTTCGAAGTGGCCATGGACTTCCAGTGCGGCTTCATCGTGGAGCCGGATCTGGATCTGCCGCGTTTCATCACCAAGTCCGACGCGAACTTCGGCAGGCACAAGGACACGGTCATCGACGATCTCTTCCAGAAGCAGGCGCGGGCCACCGACATCGAGGAGCGCAAGAAGTATCTCCGGGTGTTCGAGAAGCGGCTGCTGGACGAGGAGGCCCACGTCATCTACACGATCCAGTGGCACCGGATCATCCCGCACAGCGCCAAGGTCAAGGGGTGGACGATCACGCCCAGCCACTACCTGAACAACCAGCTCGACGTGGTCTGGCTTGGAGATTAGCGAAGCTACTCCTATTTCCCCTCTCCCCTTGGGGGAGAGGGTAGGGTGAGGGGGCAGTCCAGGCTAGGGCCATGTGGAAATATCTCCTCAAGCGCTTCGTCCTGATGTTCCCCACCTTGCTCGGGGTGGCGATCTTCACGTTCTTCCTGATCCGCGTCATTCCCGGCGACGTGGTCGAGCTGCGGCTGGCCGGCGACCGCGGCTCGGTCTCCCCCGAAGCGCTGCAGATGGAGCGCGCGCGCTTCGGCCTCGACCAGCCCATCTGGCGCCAGTTCGTGACGTGGATAGGAGGCGCCGCGCGGCTGGACTTCGGCACTTCCATGTGGACGGGCTCGCCCATATGGGAGGAGATCCGGCTTCGCTTCGCGCTGTCCTTCCAGGTGGCCATCATGGCCACCATTGTCGCCGTGCTCCTGGCCATTCCCCTGGGAGTGATGGCCGCCCTCAAGCAGGACACCTGGGTGGACTATGCCGTCCGGGTCTTCTCCATCGCCGGGCTGGCCACGCCCTCCTTCTGGCTGGGCATCGTGCTGATCCTGGCCCTCCTCATCATCTTCAAGTGGCTGCCCCCCATGGTCTACACGCCCTTCTGGGTCAATCCCTGGCAGAACCTGGCCCAGCTCATCTGGCCGGCCCTCGCGGTCGGTTACCGCTATTCGGCGGTGGCCACGCGCATGACCCGCTCGGCCATGCTCGAAGTGCTCCGCGAGGACTACATCCGGACCGCGCGCGCCAAGGGCCTCGTGCAGAAGCTCATCCTCACCCGGCATGCCCTCAAGAACGCCATGCTCCCCGTGCTGACGGTGGTGGCCATCGAGTTCGCCTTTCTCATCGGCGGCCTCGTGGTCACCGAGCAGGTCTTCAACCTCAACGGCATCGGGCTGCTCTTCGTGCAGGCCGTCGCCCACCGGGACTACACGCTCATCCAGGCGCTCGTGCTCCTCGTGGCCGGCATCTTCATCTTCATGAACTTCATGATGGACATCATGTACGCGTGGCTCGACCCGCGGATCCGCTACCGATAGGAGTCCGCCATGGCCATCAATCCCGCCATCGATTCCATCGCCGACCGGCTCGCCGAAGAACCCCGGTCGGGCTGGCTCGCCACGACCATGGGCTTCGTCCGGCGCCGACCCCTCGGCGCCATCGGCGGGTTCGTGGTGGTGCTGATGCTCGTCACGGCCGCGGGAGCGGATGTTCTGGCGCCCTACGATCCAGTGACCGTCGATTTCGGGGCCATGCTCGCCCGACCGAGCGCGGCGCACTGGCTCGGCACCGACGCCTTCGGCCGCGACGTGCTGAGCCGACTGATCTACGGCTCCCGCACGGCGCTCCTGGTCGGGTTCGGCGCGGCGCTGATCGGGGCCACCGGGGGGGCCATCCTCGGGGTGGGCAGCGCCTTCTTCGGTGGAAAGGTCGACCTCTACCTGCAGCGGCTCATGGACATCTTCCTCTGCTTCCCGCTCATCATCCTTGCCCTCGCCCTCGTGGCGATTCTCGGCAATAGCCTTCCCAATCTCATCGTGGCCATCACGATCCCCATGATCCCGCGCTGCGCCCTCGTCATCCGCGCGAGCGCCCTGGCCATCCGCGAGATGCCCTATGTCGACGCGGCCCGCGCGGCGGGCTTCAGCAACGCGCGCATCATCCTGCGGCACATGCTGCCCAACGTGATGGCGCCGTACTTGATCATGCTCACGGCCTTCCTGGGCCAGGCCATCCTGCTCGAATCCTCACTGTCCTTCCTCGGTCTGGGCGTTCAGGAGCCGACCGCCGCCTGGGGGCTGATGCTGCGCGGGGCGGCCGTGGACTTCGCCGAATCGGCGCCGTGGATGGCCATTTTCCCGGGGGTCGCCATCAGCCTGGCCGTCTTCGCCTTCAACCTCTTCGGCGACTCGCTCCGGGACGCCCTGGATCCCAAGCTGAGAACACTCTAGTCCTGGGCCAGGACCTTAGAGGCTTGACACCTGCTGGGCAGGTTGGTACAACTACGGGGGTTTTAGCGTCCGGCGTCGCGCGCCGACGAGGAAAATTGCGGTTCACAGGGAGGCGGTAATGGCGTACATCATCGCGGAACCCTGCATCAACGTGAAAGACAAGGCCTGCGTCGAAGTGTGCCCCGTGGATTGCATCTACGAGGGCGACACCATGCTCTACATCCATCCGGAGGAGTGCATCGACTGCGGCGCCTGCGAGCCCGTTTGCCCCGTCAAGGCCATCTTCGCCGAAGACGAGACACCGGCGAACTGGAAGAACTACATCGAGCTGAACAAGCAGTTCTTCAAGGACAACCCCGGGGTCAAGCCCGCCACCAAGTCGTAGCAGCTCGGCACCACGCGAATCCTCGCGGGAGCCCACCGCCGGGCTCCCGCTTTTTTTGTGTGCGCCCGCTGCCCAGCCTTCGCTGCAACGCGAGCCCTCGATGCACTGAGGATGCGGCAGCCGCGCGTGGCGCCGCCGCGCATGTGGCTGAAAATCTGCAGCGCGAATTCTGGCACGACGCTTGCCATCGTGTTCTGCATGGCCGCCGTCGCCCCCACCCCCGATCCCAAGCCGCCGGGCTTCCACGGCGCCGTCACGGACTTCAAGCGCCGGCTCATCGAGGCGACCTTGACGCAAGCCGGCGGCAATCGCACGCGCGCCGCCCGGGCTCTGGGCCTCCAGAGAACGTATCTCCTGCGACTGATGCGGGAATTCCAGGTGAACATCCCGCCGCCGCCGGGCCCGCACGGTCGCGCCGCGGGGGTGCCGCCCGCCGATCGAAGTAACGGCGCCACGCCAGCGCCACCCAGTAGGCGATGAGCGGCGGCATGAAGAAATCCACGAGCGCGGCCGGAGCCATTCACAACCGGGCGACCTCGAGGGACCGTGCTAGACTTCCTTTCCAGGGCCGGCGGACGGGTGCCGCGGCGAAAAGGAGCCTGGCGATGGCGACGTTCTCGGGAGTGTGGCTGCCCATCATCACGCCGTTCATCGACGGCGAGATCGACTACGCGGGCTATGAAAAGCTCATCGACCACTACCTGCGCGCCGGGGTGGCGGGGATCATTCCGCTCGGCACCACGGGCGAGAGCCCGACCATCGACGAGGTCGAGGCCGAGACGCTGGTGGAGCGGACGGTGGCGGCGGTGGCCGGACGCGTGCCGGTCCTCGTGGGCGTGGGCGCCAACGATACGCGCAAGGTCGTCAAGGCGGTGAAGCGTCTGGGTCGCCAGAGCGTGCAGGGCATCCTCTCCGTCTGCCCCTACTACAACCGGCCGAGCCAGGACGGGATGCGCGAGCACTTCACGCGCATCGCCGAGGCGACCGACCGGCCGATCCTGATCTACAACATCCCGTACCGGACGGGCGTCAACCTGACCAACGAGACCTTGCTGGCCCTGGCCGAGCTGCCCAACATCGTCGGGGTGAAGGACTCTTCCGGCATCATCGCCCAGTCTCTCGAGCTGCTTCGCCTGCGCCCCAAGGGCTTCAGCGTGCTCACGGGCGAGGACGCCTACTTTTACACCATGCTCGCCCACGGCGCGGACGGTGGCATCCTCGCCTCCTCGCACGTCGAGACCGGGCGCTTCCTGGCCGTCTACCAGCGCATGGTGGCGAACGACCACCACGGCGCTCATGCCGTCTGGCAGGGGCTCGAGACGCTCGTGCCCCTCCTCTTCAAGGAGCCGAACCCCATGCCCATCAAGCACTGCTTGTGGAGGCAGGGGCTGATCCAGTCGCCCGAGTGCCGCCTACCCCTCACGCGCGTCTCCGAGGCCCTCGGGCGTGAGCTCGACCGCGTGCCCACCGGCGCCGCGAAAGCGGGCGTGTAAGGCGCCGGGCAAGTTCAGTAACTTCGACCACAGGCACTGGGGCAAGTTGCGAGCCAAATCAACTCAGCCCTCGCCTCGGGCTTCGCCCTCAGCTCGAACTGCCACGCGCGAGCGGGCCGGCAGCCCGAGGCGTACGTGGGTGTTCGAGCTGAGGGGCGCAGCCCCGAGGCGAGGGCTGAATTGAAGGTACGTTGAGGGCTTGCCGGCCCGCTCGCAACGAAGCCTGGCGAAGCAAATTGACCAGTGCCGGTCAAAGAGTTTGACACTTCATAGGCTCACGGTTTGAAATGAGTCCGTGAACCAGGTGTGGATCGCCGGGGCGGGGATGACCCGCTTCGGCCGGCGCGACGAGACCCTCCCCGACCTCATGGCCGAGGCCGCCCTCTCCGCGCTCGCGGACGCCATGATCGAGCAGCCCGACGGCCTCGTCGTCGCGGCCATGAATCCCGAGGAGTTCACGGGAGCGGGCAACTACGGCTCCCTGATCAACACGCATCTCGGCCTGTCCCATGTGCCCGCCCTGCGCGTGGAGACGGCGACCTCTTCGGGGGTGGCGGCCGTCTATACGGCGTTTGCCGCGATCGCCTCGGGACTGCACAAGACCGTCCTGGTCGTGGGCGGCGAGAAGATGAGCCACATGGCGACGCCCCGGGTCTCGGAGATCATCGGGCGATCCATCGACCCGCACGAGCGGAGCTATGGCACCACCATGCCGGCCCTGGCCGGGCTCATCACCCGCGCGGCCATGCACCGGCGCGGCCTCACGCTCCGCGAGATCTCCCAGGTCGCCGTCAAGAACCACGCCAACGGGGCGCGCAATCACCTCGCGCACTTCCAGGAAGCGGTGACGCTCGAGGCGGTCATGGAGAGCCGTCTGGTGGCCGACCCCCTCCGGCTCTTCCACTGCTGCCCCATCTCCGACGGCGCGGCGGCCATCGTCATGACCGCCGAGCCCGCGGAGGTGCGCATTGCCGGCATCGGGCAGGGCACAGACACCATCGCCATGCGCTACCGGAGCGACCTGACCGCCTTCGTGGCGACCCAGACGGCCGCGCAGGCGGCGTACAGGATGGCGGGGTTCGGCCCGGAGCGGGTCGAGGTCGCCGAGATCCACGACGCCTTCGCGCCCTTCGAGATCATCTCGCTCGAGGACACCGGCCTCATCCCGCCGGGCAAGGCGGGGCGCGCCACCCTGGAAGGCGAGACGGCGCTCGACGGCCGGCTGCCCATCAATACCTCGGGCGGCCTCAAGGCGCGCGGGCATCCGCTGGCGGGCACGGGCATCGCCCAGATCGTCGAGCTCTGCTGGCAGCTTCGCGGCATGGCGGCCGGCCGCCAGGTCCAGGCCCAGGTCGCCCTCGCCCACTCCATCGGCGGCCTCGCCACCAACAACTGGGTGACGCTGCTCGAGGCGAGACGGTGAACGTCCACACGCTGCCCGCCTCGCGCTGCCCGCGCTGTCATCGCCTGGTGGTGCCGCCGGCCAGGCTCTGCCCCGACCATCCGGTGACCATGGAGGCGGCCACCGTGCCCAACATCGGCGAGGTGGTCTCGTTCACGACGCTTCACTCGCCGCCGGAAGGCTTCAAGGCGCCGCTCCACATCGCGCTCGTCGAGCTGGACGGCGGCGCCCGGCTCTTCTGCCACGGCGAGGAGACGAAAGGCATCAGGATCGGCTCGAGCGTGGGTGTCGAATCGCTCGACCGCGTGTTCTACTTCTCCCACATGGGGTTCGCGGATCGGGCGCGCCTCTTCTGGCGGCGGGCGGGCGCCCGTGGCGAGAAGGTGGCCTCCATCACCAAGAGCGTGGTCCAGGGCATCTGGAGAGGACGGTCAAGTGGCGACAGCTAGGAGGAAGAGGTTGGTCAAGAAGGGATCGTCCCCCTCATTCACTCAGCCCTCGCCTCGCCGCTCGAAGCGAGCGTCTCAGCTCGAACGGCGTCCCTCTCCCCCACTGGGGGAGAGGGGGAAGAGAAGGCCGCCGCTGGCGGGTATCCGCGTCCTCGACCTGACGCGCGTGCTGGCCGGCCCGTTCTGCTCGATGATCCTGGGGGACATGGGGGCGGAGATCATCAAGGTCGAGGAGCCGGGCAAGGGGGATGACACGCGCGGCTGGCCGCCCTTCTCCGGCGGCGAGGCGACGTATTTTCTCTCCGTCAACCGCAACAAGAAGAGCCTGACCCTCAATATGAAGGCGCCCGACGGGCAGGCCATCCTGCGCAGGCTCGTGGCCAAGGCCGACGTGGTCCTGGAGAACTTCAGGCCCGGCACCATGGAGCGGCTGGGCTTCGGCTTCGACGCCCTTCGCAAGCTGAACCCGCGCCTGATCTACTGCGCCATCTCGGGCTTCGGCGAGAGCGGCCCCGAGGCCTCGCGCCCCGGCTACGATCTCATCGTGCAGGGAGAGTCTGGCGTCATGGATCTCACCGGCTTTGCCGACGGCCCCCCCGTCAAGGTGGGCAACTCCGTCGCCGATCTCGTCTCCGGCATGGCGGCGGCTCACGGCGTGACGCTGGCGCTTCTCTCTCGCGCCAGCACGGGCAAGGGCCAGAAGGTCGAGATCGGCATGCTGGACGTCATGGCCTCGCTCCTGACCTATCAGGCGGGCTTGTACTGGAACGGCGGCGGCCGGCCGGCCCGCCGCGGAAACCAGCACCCGTCCATCGTGCCCTACGAGGTCTTCCAGGCCCAGGACGCATACATCACGCTGGGCGTGGCGAACAACTCGCTCTTCGAGCGGATGTGCCGCGCCATCGGCCGGGAAGGGCTCGCGAAGGATCCGCGCTTCGATTCCGAAGCCAACCGCGTGACCAATCGCGAGGTCCTCGTCCCCCTCCTGAACTCGATCTTCTCGACGCGCCCGGCCTCGGATTGGCTGAAGCGCCTCGACGAAGCCGGCGTGCCCGCTGGCCGGATCAAGACCGTGGCCGAGGTCTGCGACAGCGAGCATCTCCGCGCGCGCGGCATGTTCGTCTCGTTGAACCATCCGAAGGCCGGCGCCGTCACCGCCATGGGCGTGCCCATCCGGCTCTGGGACACGCCGGGGGCCGCGCAAACGCCCGCGCCCCTCCTCGGCCAGCACACCGACGAGATCCTGACCGGCCTCCTCCGCATCCCCAGGGCCAAGGTCGACAAGCTCCGCGCCGACAGCGTGGTCTAGGTCTAGACTCTCCCCGTAGCAAATCCACGATCCGGTGCGGGCGCCGTCGGCGCGTTCCCCGCGCCGAGACGGAGGTCACCCGTGCCCCAGACGCCGCACGTCGAGAAGCACTTCACCGCCTCGGAGACGATTCGAGACATCGTGATCGGGATGTCGGACGGGCTGACGGTGCCCTTCGCCCTCGCCGCGGGTCTGTCGGGGGCGGTGGAGTCGACCCGGGTCATCATCACCGCGGGTTCGGCGGAGATCGCGGCGGGCGCGATCGCCATGGGCCTGGGCGGCTACCTCGCGGCCAGGACCGACGCCGAGCACTACGCCTCCGAAGAAGCGCGTGAGAGACGCGAGACCGTCGAGATGCCGGACGAGGAGACGGACGAAGTCACGCAGATCTTCCGGAGCTATGGCTTGCCGGAGGGGATGGCAACCAAGGTGGCGCATGCGATTCGCCGGGACCGCCGGCGCTGGGTGGACTTCATGATGAGGTTCGAGCTGGGGCTCGAGCGGCCCGACCCCGGGCGGGCTCGGGTGAGCGCCCTCACCATCGGGCTCTCTTACGTGGCGGGCGGCCTCGTCCCGCTGTCGCCCTACTTCTTCACGAGGACCCCGGCCACGGGACTCCTCGTGTCCATCGCGGTCACCCTGCTGGCGCTCCTCGTCTTCGGCTACATCAAGGGCACCTTCACGGTGCGCCGGCCCCTGCGGAGCGCCTGGCAGACCGCGGTGGTCGGCGGTCTCGCCGCGGCCGCCGCCTTCGCCATCGCCAAGTTCATCGCCTGACGGTGGTTTAGCCGACCACCTGCTTTTCGTGGAGCGCGCTCAGGATCTCGTCGATTCCCGCGGTGGCCCAGAGGTCGAAGAAGGGCGAGGCCTGGAGGGACGCGAACTCGCCCCGATCGCGCTCCTTGGCCTGGGCCTCGCTCTCGCCCGGGCGCGCCGACTGCATGTGGCCGCGGACACGGTCCTTGTGGTAGATGACCGGGAACTCGAAATAGCGGTGGAGCTCCTTGAAGTCCTTGGTGTAGATGGCAACCACGGGGAGCGACGCCCACTCGCCGCCGTTCTTCTTGTTCATGAACTCGAGCATGAGATCGTGATTGCCGTCGAGATAGGCGGCGGGGTCCGGGCGCCGCGTGCCGAGGATCTTCTTGCCGTCGCGGTTGAAGATGCGGAGCTCGAGCCCTCCCGTCTCGGCCAATCGCTGGAGCATGGGCAGGTCACGACGACAGTCCGATGACCAGTCCTCGGAGATCGCGAGGATCCTGGCGGGCCCGTTGGGCTGGGCGGCCAGCCACTTGATGGCCGCCGTCTGGTGATCGGTGAGACGCGCCCGGGCGTAGCGCTCGCGGAACACGCTGCTGTTGTCCTTGCGGGGGGCGCCGTGGGATCCGGCGTCTGGAAAATACCCGCCCCAGGCCTCGCGGGCAAGGTTCTCCGGCGTCCCGATGAACTTCACGTACTCGTCGAAGGTCATCCCCTGGGCGAAGCGCTCGGGCGTGACGACGCTCCTAGACACGCACGCCTCCCTTGGCGGAGGCCAGGACCTCCGCGGCCGCCTTCTCGACCACGGTGCCCTTGAAGAAGTCGGGATTGACCTCGCCCCAGAAGCGCACGGCATTGCTGAACATGAAGTCGCGGAAGTCGCCCTCGTCGAGCAGGCCATGCTCGACCAGCTCGTAGGCCTCGGGCACCACGTCCGTCATGTCCGGCACGTCGAAATGCCCGATGTCCGAGCTGAAGATCGCGTTGAGACGCGCGCCCATGGGGTTCGACTTCTTGTTGAAGGCCCATCCATTGACGGGGTCGTCGGCCTCGCATCCGAAATAGAAGCGCGGGACGAACAGGTCGCGGATGTCTTGCTTCTTCTCGATCTTGCAGCGGAAGTAGTCGTCGAGATCCTCGATGCCGCCCGTGGCCGTGGAGTTCGAGTCGCCCTCCAGCCCGTCGCCGCGGCGCACCGCCTCCGTCATGGCGGGGAGGCCGTACTTCTGCGCGTACTGGAGCAGGGCGGCACGGTCGAGGTTGGTCGGGTTGGTGCTCTCGATGGCCTGGCGGTTGCGCTTCTCCCAGTGTCCGATGAGATCGGCGTAGAGCATGCAGGCCCAGCCCACCCCGCCCTCGAGGAAGGCGAAGTTGAGATCCGGAAAGCGGCGCGTGACGCCGCCGAAGAAGAGCGCCTTGCACACGGCGTGGCCGGCGGAGGCGAAGTGGCCGATGTGGTTGTAGCAGAAGTTCGACGGCGAGTTGCGCAGCAGGATCGAGCGCGCGCCGTTGTGGAAGCTGGGCGCGATCTTGAGCTCGCGGCACTTTTCCCACACGGGATCGTAGTCG
>WNFD01001232.1_pt1 | contig 46110 bp, 52 predicted proteins | sample 5400491 | NCBI WGS metagenome assembly WNFD01 (sample SAMN13153343, study PRJNA577476) | soil metagenome | isolation source: 120 cm saprolite under Douglas fir tree site 2 hole 2 replicate 2 | place: USA:California | collected 2015-04-18
TAGAGGCTCTCGCCGGCAAATGCTACGGCGTTGTTTGCGTCGGGACGGCCTTGGGGCCGGATGGCGTGAATTGGAAGCGAATGAGCCATTCGCTGGGGACGCTGTGACCGCCCACTTCGGGCGAAGTGAATTGCCAGCGGCGCGCGGCATTCAGAGCGAGGTCGGCGAAATACTTACTGGGGCCGGGAGAATCGAGCGCAGCCTCGGAGACGTTGCCCGTGGGATCGACGTGAACCCGGACGCTGACGCGAACGACTCCCTGAATGGTGGCGAGGGCTTTCGCGGAGACGTCGGGCAAAACCTGCTCGAGGACCTCACCGCGCGCGGGGGATGACGCGAAAGCGCTCGGCGCGTTTGCGGATGGTAACGTACCCGTGCGCACAGAAGCAGGAGTTGGCGCGGCCACCGGCGAACTCTGCGGCTGTGCCGTAGGATTTTTCTCGGCGGCAGTTTTCAGCGAGTTTTGCGTCGCGGATGGTGCAGACGGCTTTGAAGCCGGCGGGATTTCACGGCGCGCGGGCTGCTCAATCGGTTTTGGCTGTCCGGTGGACTGAGCGGCTGCCGTTGCAGCGGACGACGAAGAGTCGGAACGATGGCCCAGGATTTTTGGTAGAGCAAAGATCGCTACAACAACCAGAAGCGCAGCGGCAACAGGAACTACATAGTTGGGGAGAACGAGAGTTTGCTTCGGAGGGTTCGCGGCTTGCGGCCGTGGCGGTTGCGCTTGCGCCCTTGGTGGAGGTGCGTCGAACTTGGGGACTTGCAGTTTTGCCGCAGGGACCGCCGGAACCGAAGAGAGCGGAACAGCCAACGGCGAAACGGATTGCGCGGCAGCAGCAGCGACGGCGACGGGATTGAGACGCGCGGCGATTTCGGGAATGGTCCAGCGGCGCCGGGGATCGCGGCGGAGTGCGTGCCGCGCAATGTCGAGAAAAGGCTGGGGAAGTGTATCGGGGACGCTCGGGTCGGCTTGACTTTCAAGTTGCAAGGCCGGTGCATTCTGCGTGAGTGTTTCGACCAGGGTCATGCCGAGAGACCAGACGTCAGTGGCAGCGGAGAGCGGAGAGGTCGCGGTTTCGGGAGCGTTGTGAGCATCGAACTTGCCAGATAATTTGCGGGATTCACCGATGGGGAAGAGAGTGTCGCTGGAAAGCTTGAGTTGATCGGCGGTGGCGAGAATATTGGAAGGCTTGATTCGCGAATGAACGAGCCCTTTGCCGTGGAGATAAACGAGAACATCGAGCACGGGTTCAAGCATTTCGCGAGCTTCGGAAGCCGTGAGAGGGCGCTGGGGAAGAATCTGGGAGAGGTCTTCTTCGGCATACTCCATCACGACGTACAGACGATCCCTGTTTTCGAGGCGGCAGCGGCCGATGTCGAGGATGCGCAGCAGATTGGGATGAACGAGCTGCATAATGCGACGCCAGAGAGAGAGTTGGAGATCGGCGGTCGGACCAGCGGGAATCAATTTAATGGCGGCTTTTTGAGATTGCGGATCAGCGAGCTGCGTGAGGAAAACGGCGGAGTCGTCCGTACCCCCCAAATAAAGTCGCAGACGGAATCGATTGTCGATGACTTGACCTTCGCACTGTTTCCAGAAATCGCTCATATTGCACCTCCAAATGCGAATTCCTCCGAGCCGGCCGGTGGGGACACTCCCGGCAGCGTGGCGCGCGACCGCCGAAAGTACTTCGCGGCGTCTAGGGCAGGGCTGGAACGTCTCGACGTGCGATTCGCAGGCGCCTGGGGCCGGGCGCTCGTCGCCTACATTCTGGCATGAAACAGGCTGGAAGGGGAGCGTGGTTTCTGTGGGTTATGGAGAGGCTAGCGGCGTCCGTGCGGAAGGCGCTTTGCGGAAGCGGCCTGGATCAAGGCTGCGCAGGCGGAGATGCAGGCGCGGCGGAAATCGCGCGAAATTTTCTTATGGATGTCCACGGAATGAAGGAGCGTAGCGGTGCCATGCAGGAGGGCGACGAGCGCCAGAGCCACGGGAATGTGTTGATCGGGCTTACCACCAAGCTGAGTGGCCAGACTCCGCTTCAAGAATTCGAACGACGGCATGTGTTCTTTGCGTGAGAAGGCGATGGCCCAATCTTCAGAAATAAGGCGGAAGTCGTTGGGATGGGCCGCAAAGAAGTCGAGGACGCGGCGGCAAACCTGCGCGGGAGTGCGCGAGGGCTTGATGGCCGAAAAGAGATTCAGGCGGGCGCGGCGGCGCAGGAGGGAGAGAAGATCGTTCTTGTTGGAGAAGCGCTCATAGAGGGTAGGGGTAGTGGTGCCCGAGGCGAGGGCGACGGCGCGCATGGTGAGGGCATGCTCGCCGCGTTCGCTCCACATGCGGTATGCTGCATCGAGGATGCGGCCTTCCAGACGGTCATCAGCCTTGCGAGGCATGCAGCAGCGCTCCCGATCTTCGTTGCGCGAGATTATATCCTTTACAGCGTTAAAGATACAATGTATAAAGAATAGGCCCTGAACGACCCTCCTGGGGATCCCCAAAATTACATAAAGACGGGAGTGCGAGACAGCAAGATATGTTTCGATTTCAATATAGCGTGACGACCAAGGCCAGCCGGAAGCTCGCCTGGGAGGTTTTTTCGAATACGCGGCGATGGAATGAATTCGCAAACATCTATGGCGAAGTGATCTGGCGCGAAGGAAGGCCGTGGGAAGCGGGAAGCCGACTGGAGATCGAAGTACTGGAGCCGGTGAGGACCGTTGTGAGTCACGTCATCACGAATTGCCAGCCCGCGCACAAAGTAGGGTGGATCGACCACTCGCTCGGGGTGGTACTGGCGCAGTGGGTCAGCTTTGAAGCGCACGCGGGAAAAGGTACGCGGGTGCATACCTGGGGGGATATTGTCCATTCCGGCGTGGATATCGCGGGGCGAACCGCGGAGCAGGTCATCACCAGCTTCACGGAGACGTGGTACGAAAATTTTCGATCCGTGTGCGACCGGCTTGCGGAAGCAAGCGACGATTGAGCGGAAAGGCCATTTCGAAGTTCTTCTTACCGATTTGAATCCACGAAAACTTCTGCAGGAAAAGCAGCGATTAGCCTCGTCTGAGGTCTGCGGGCTTGCAGGCTAAAGGCCTCCATCCATCGGGTCGATTCTCGAATGAAAGCGCATTTTCCGGCGAATGGCAGCGCGAGGAATTCGACAAAGGGACGAGCGCGCGTTTTCGATGTCAGATTAGTCTGACCCTGACGACGATTTCTGGCGGGTCGCGGCGGGGAGGAGGAGGCGCTTGGGGCCACTGACGAAGGGATTGCCGCGCTCGTAAAAGCGAAGGAGTTGATCGGCGGCGCGAGTAATGCCGATGCGCACGGTTTTTTCGATTGGGCCGATGGGATGGCTGATTTCGCCCAGCCAGAGCGAGCCGGGGGCGCAGAGGTCGAGGCCGTCGTGGCGACGGTTGATTTGAAAGGCGGCAGCGAGGCGTCCGGGGCCGCGAGTGAGATCGAGAAGTCGAGTGGTCTTGCGGTGACGCTGCATGAGTTCGATGCCGTCAAGGGGTTCGAGGGCGCGAATGAGGATTGCCGCAGCGATTCCAGCAGGCTCGCTCACGACATTGAGCATGAAGTGCGCGCCATAGTTGAAAAAAATGTAGGCGTGGCCGGGTGCGAGATACATCGAGCGGATGCGCGGAGTAGGGCCGCGAAAATGATGTCCGGCGGGATCGCCGGGCGGATAGGCTTCCGTTTCCACGATGCGGCCGCTGAGGCGGCCCGCAGGGAGATCGTGGACGACGACTCTTCCGATGAGGAAGCGAGCGAGCTCGACGGTGTCAGGTGGAAGTTCGGACCGGCGGAGGCGCCGAAGAGTGAATTTCTCCGGAGGGGATTTCAGAGCGTCGCGAGTAGAGGACATGGGATGCCGAGTCAGCGGGAAAGCAGCTTCCGCAGGTCGTCAGAAGTAACGAGATCCTGATACTCAGGGTGCTTGCGAATGAAATTAGAGACGTAGGAGCAGAGCGGGACAACCTGGAGATGACTAACGCGGGCGAAATCGAGCGCAAAGCGGGCAAGCTTCGCAGCCAGGCCCTGGCGTTCGAGTGGCTGAGGCACTTCGGTGTGGGCAAGAACGATGCGGCCGGGAAAGCGGCGATACGTCATCAAGGCGCGAAGGCCGCCAATGCTGGCTTCGAAACGATGAGCTTCTTCGTTGTGGGTGACGGTTACGCCGTTGAGATTCACGTCCACTGATCACCCTGCCGCATTGCTGGTTTTTTCATTCCGGAAATAACGGAGCGCGCCGGAAGGGCACTGGTCGACCTGCTTGATGATGCGATCGGTTTTTGAGCCGTCCATCTTGATCCACGGGCGAGCATTGACGTTGAAGACTTCGCCGAGGCCCTGCACGCACTTGGCGGAATGAAGGCAGACGCCGGGTTTCCAAATGACGGTGATTTCGCCGTTCGTGTAGGTCTTTTCGGATTCGCTCATGAGGACCTCCGGGTAACCATGAAAGTTTATCAGGGAATTCGGAAAACTACGGAGTTGAAGAGTCGGGAGGCTCGTTGTTGAAGAGGCGGGCGAGCTCAGCGTGATCGATGACTACGGCGGGGTCGCGCTGGATGGCGTCGAAATATTTTTTCTGAAAAGCGTCGCCGGATTCCGTGGGCACGAACATTTTCCGGGCGAGAGAGATGGCGCCGCTGGTGTATTCCGGGGTGATGGGTTCCTTGGCAGCCAGAGTTTCATCGATGCGGACGACGAATTCGGAGATGTTGTGCAGCCAGGCGAACTGCGCATGGTCGATGACCAGGCGGAAGAGCTCGCCGGTGTTGACGTGTCCATGCTCGCGCTCATAGTCGCGGCGTTCCATGTTGAGAAGAGTTTTGTGGAGGCGCAGAAGAGCGAGTCGCAGGGAGAGAAGTTTCTCGCGGGCGGGGGAATCGCTGTTCGCGGGATATAAATTTGAGGTCGGAGAATCCATTTTCGAATGACACCCCTATTCTCCGATAGTCAGCAGTTAATTTCAAAATGAATGCGCGAAGAAAAATCTTTCACCACAGAGTTCACAGAGGGCACAGTGCGCGCGGAGAAGAATGGAAAAAGGAGAAAATGGAAAAGAGAAAAGTGAAGCAGGAAGGCTTACATCTCGAAACCTAAAACTGAAAGCTGTTCAATCGGGATAGCGAACTTCGTCCCTTTGGATATTTCCCTGCTTGGTCGGAACCGCTTGCATGGCACCCGCGATTGGAGGATAGTAGGTAATATCACTACTTTGGAGGCAGCATGGAGAAGAACGTATCGGCAGCGGACGCGAACCGCAAATTTTCCGAACTCCTGCGAGGAGTGCGCAATGGCCGGAGCTACATCGTCACATCACATGGGGAGCCCGTGGCGAAATTGGTGCCGGCCACGCAGAATGACCGCATCGCGGCAGGGGCGCGGGCTGCTCTCCTGGCACGCCTGAAGTCGCAGCCTGCCGTCGAAGGCGCCAAGGCGCGTCGGCGATGGACTCGCGATGAGCTTTACGAGGACGACAAGTGAGGGTAGCGCTTGACACCAATATCCTGGCGTACGCGGAAGGCGTCAACGGGGCGGAAAGAAAAGCAAACGCGCTGGATTTGATGCAGCGGCTGCCCGCCGGGTCTGCAGTGCTCCCCGTGCAAACGCTTGGCGAGCTGTTCCAGCTTCTGGTGCGAAAGGTGAACCGCACACCCGCGCGAGCCCGCGCCGCTATCCTCGGTTGGCGCGATGCGTTCCCTCTGATTGAGACTTCCGAAAACGTGATCGTAGGTGCTGCCGAACTTGCTGCCACGCACCGTTTCAGTATCTGGGATGGCATCGTCCTCGCCTCCGCCGCCGAGGGCGGATGCCGCCTGCTCCTCTCGGAAGATCTGCAAGAAGGCTTCACTTGGAACGGCGTCACTGTAACCGATCCTTTCGGCGTGTCCTCTCACCCCCTGCTCACCGACCTTCTGCAATGAGCTTAGCAGCGCGACGCCCCGTCCGCTGGAATTACGGGTTGGCCTCGGCTGCGAAGCTATCTTTGAGACAGCACAAGGACTGCTCTTTCCAACATCGGAATCGGTCGCGGCCTGAACTAACGGTGAAAATCCGGTATGAGCGGAGATGGAGACGGTCAATTGTGATAGCGCTGCTCGCCGACGGGAAGGGGGACGGGAAGCCGGTTGCCCAGAGGCGGGAGCGGGCAGGTCGAGTAAGGAGTGTAGGCACAAGGAGGATTTTCAAGGCGATTGAAATCGAGCTCGAGCTCGCCGGGTTTATCGAGGCCGCGCGTGGGGAAGCCGGTATAGAGAAAACGGCAAGCTCCGTAAGTGGTCGAGGTACTGGTCGTATCGCGGAGAATGAAGAAAAGTTTAGCGACCGCGGGATCTTCGAGGACGGGCTCAAGCCGAAATGTTTTTCCCGCGAGAGTGAATTCCGCGGCGCCGGGAACGGGCTGATCGTAGCTGGTGCCGACGAGGGTAGCCAGTGTAATGGTTTTGTGCGGGGAATAGGGAGTCCATCTGGCGGTCACACGATAAGCGGAGTCGGGCGGGTACCACTTAAGCTCGCGAAAACCGACGATGGCGGGAGAATGAGAGTCCTTGATGCGAAGAGCGAAGCGCGCCTCGCGGCGGATCACGTACAAGTTGAGAGTGCCAATGGTGAGATGAGGCGAAACTTTGTCATTGTTCGCTTCGGCTCGCAGGGTTTGCGATTTTGCGGAAGCCCCAGCAACGAGGAAGTCAGAAGGAAATCCTCCCGCGGGAGGATTCAGCGTGACGGTTTCGCCTGCGAGGTGAAGGATGGCGAGATGCGCGGGTCCACCGGCAAGATGGATTTTGTTGCCGGCAGCCGAGCCGACGGAATTGTCGCCGGGCTGGAGCCATTCCAGGCCGACGAGAGAAAGCCAGCCGTCCGGTTTGTAAAGGTCGGCCTTGTGTTCTGCGCGCCAGGCAGCGGTGTCTTTTTGCCAGGAAGTCTCTTGCGAGATTGCAGGGGCGGGTAGCAGCGCGAACGCAAGAGCGAGGAAAGCCAGGCAGGCCGAACGGTCTCTGAAGCGCATGAGAAAGTATAACGTGGAAGAGAAAGTGCCGAAATGAAGATGAGAAAGAAAGAGCATGCCCGCCCATGCGGCAGATCATTTGGAGGCGAGGTTCGCGAAACTGCGGGCCGATCGCTGAGCAGCAGAAATTTTCATGCTTGGCATCGCTAATTCCAATCCAGCATGCGGCAAGCCGTGAAAGATGTGCTGCTTAGCTGAATCGATTTTCTACTGGATTGATGTCAGTATTTTTTTTACAGGAAATGTAACCAGGAAGCTCTTTTCCTCATCACATGGAGGAAGTCAAATCATGCTTCCGCTGCGGGAAGGAAGGTTCTTCATTCGCTTCCGCGAGGCGAGCACAAAAGGAAAAGAGACTCTTATGAGAAAAACGAAATTCACCGCAGGTCTGCTGGCATTTTCTCTGTTGCTCGCAGCCAGCGCCATCGCCGGCAACGCCAACAAGGGTACGCTGCAGGTCGACGAGACCGTTACTGTCGGTGGCAAGCAGCTCCGCGCGGGTAAGTATCGAGTGGAATGGACTGAAAGCGGATCGAATACGGAAGTCAGCATTTCCGACGGCAAGGAGACGATAGTCAAGGTGCCGGCGCAGGTTCTTCCGCTAAAGAGAGCCGAGGCCACCAACGGCTATGGAACCACCGCCGATCAGGCTGGTAACAAGGCGCTGACGGAAATTTTCTTCGGTGGCAAGAAGTATGAACTGTCCATCGGCGAAGCATCCGCGGCAACGGCCACATCTTCAGATCAGACGCGAGGGAGCAACTAACTTCGGCGTTTTTCTTCGCTGAGTTCGTGGTTGCAATAAGGAGGGACCGCGGAGCGGTCCCTTTTTTTCGTCTATGTGCAGCAAGGTCACAGAAACTCTGGAGCATAGCCACCTGGCAAGAAGAGAGAGTCGAGACATTGAACAATGTTATGTGATCTAACAAAACTTGCTGCTGTGAGTGTATGATCTGGAGTGTTTGAGTCGGCGGACGGTTGGCCTCTTCTTGAAATTGATTGAGTTTATTTCCCCAACCGATTGCAACTCCCAACAACAGTTCTGGTTTTTAGAAGCGGAGGAAGCTTCATGATTGTCGGTGTGCCACGAGAGAGCTTTCCCGGGGAGCGGCGGGTGGCGCTGGTGCCCGCAGCCATTCCGAACCTAACCAAGGCCGGCCTGGAAGTGGTGGTGGAGGCGGGAGCCGGAACCGGGGCGGGCTATCCTGACGCGGATTACGCCGCGAAGGGCGCGAAGATCGTCTCCGATCGCGCCGAAGTGTTTCGCGCCGCCGACATTGTGGTGCAAGTTCTCTGTTATGGATCCAACGACAAAACCGGCAAAGCCGACGTTCCCCTTTTCCGCAACGGCCAGGTACTTATTGGATTCTTGAGGCCGCTGGGCTCCATCGAAACCATTCAGGAAATCGCCGCCAAGGGAGTGACCTCATTTTCTGTGGAATTGATGCCGCGAACCACACGCGCGCAGAGCATGGACGTGCTTTCCTCGATGGGCACCATTTGCGGCTACAAGGCGGTGGTGCTTGCGGCGGATACTTCGCCGCGCATTTTCCCGATGCTCACGACGGCTGCGGGAACGATTACTCCGGGCCGCGTTTTTGTGATTGGAGCGGGCGTGGCAGGTTTGCAGGCGATCGCCACAGCGCGGAGACTTGGCGCAGTGGCTTCGGCCTACGACTTGCGGCCCGCCGCGAAGGAGCAAGTTCAGAGCCTCGGTGGACGGTTCGTCGAACTTCCGATCGAAGCCAAAGATGCCGAAGACGCGCGCGGGTACGCGCGGGCGCAGGATGAAACTTTTTACAAACGCCAGCGGGAACTGCTGGGAAAGGTCGTGGCGGAAAGCGACGTGGTGATCAGCGCGGCAGTGATTCCAGGCAAGAAGCCTCCGATTCTCGTGACTAAAGAAATGGTAGCGAGCATGGCGCCGGGGTCCGTGATCGTCGATCTGGCTGCTGAGCGCGGCGGCAACTGCGAGCTGACTCGTCCGGGAGAGATCGTCGTGGAGCATGGAGTGACGATCATCGGATGGTTCAATTTGGCCAGCACCGTGCCGTATCACGCCAGCCAGATGTTTGCACGGAACGTGAACGCCTTCCTGCTGCATCTCGTTAAGGACGGCAAGCTGCAATTGAATATGGATGATGAAATTATCCGCGAGACGATGTTGACGCGGGGCGGGGAAGTAACCAATGCACGCGTGAGAGAGTTTTTTTCGCTCCCGCCCCTGCCGGCTGAATCGAAGGAGGTGGCGAAGTCATGAAGCTGGATCTGCTTACCAGCCTCTACGTTTTCATGCTGGCTGCGTTTATCGGATTTGAAGTGATACGGCGGGTTTCGCCTCTTCTGCACACACCCTTGATGTCATTGACCAACGCGCTCGACGCGATCGCCGTGGTTGGCGCCATCATTCTTGCGGGCGAGTACCATGCGCACGGAGCGATGCTCGCGAAGATTCTCGGAACGATCGCGATCGTGGCGGCGACGAGCAACATCGTCGGTGGATTCCTGATTACCGACCGAATGCTGAAAATGTTCAAAGCGAGCGGACCGAAGAAACCATGACCAACCTGCCCGGCATGGAACACATCATCGAGATCACCTACCTGATTGCCACCGCGCTTTTCATCCTTTCGCTCAAGTGGCTGAGCTCCCCGACGACCGCCCGGCGAGGAGTCTTTGCCGGCGAGCTGGGCATGCTGCTGGCGATTGCCGGAACTTTATTGCATCACGGCATCGTGGAATACAAATGGATCGCGATCGCCCTGGTGCTGGGAACGATTATCGGCGTGCCGCTCGGCGAAGTGGCGATGACCGCGGTGCCGCAGCGGACTGCTCTGAGCCACGCGTTTGGCGCGCTGTGCGTAACGCTGGTCGGCACGGCGGAATTTTATTTGCGCACGCCGGATGTGCCGCGCTTCATGATGGGCGTACTTTCGCTGGAGGTCATTCTCGGATCGCTGACCTTTACCGGCAGCTTGATGGCTGCGGGAAAGTTACAGGAAGTTCTGCCGCAGCGGCCCATCACGTATAAAGGACAGAACGTCGTCAACCTCGGACTCCTGGGTGTGGCGATCGTTGTCGCGGGTTTGTTGGTAGCACACCCCGAAAAGACGCAGCTCTTCCCGCTCATCGTCGGCATTCCCCTTCTGTTCGGCGTGATGATGATTATTCCCATCGGCGGCGCGGATATGCCAACGGTGATATCCCTTTTGAATTCCTACGCAGGGCTTTCTGCGGCGGCCATGGGCTTTGTATTGGACAGCAAACTATTGATTATTGCGGGCGCGTTGGACGGAGCCTCCGGCCTGATTCTTTCCGTGAACATGTCGAAAGCGATGAATCGCTCGTTCACCAACGTGCTCTTTGGCGCTTTTGGACAGGAGCAGACGGCGGCTGCAAGCAAGCAGGAGGCGCGGCCAGTGCGCAGCGCGACGTCGGAGGAAGCTGCAGCGATCCTCTCAGCGGCGAACAAGGTCATCATCGTGCCGGGGTACGGAATGGCCGTGGCGCAGGCGCAACACAAAGTGCGCGAGCTGTACGACGCGCTGACCAAGCGCGGCGTCGACGTGAAGTTTGGAATTCATCCGGTCGCCGGCCGCATGCCGGGGCACATGAATGTTCTTCTCGCAGAAGCGGACATTCCTTACGACAAGCTGCTGGACATGGACGAGATCAACGGCGATTTTCCGCAAACCGATGTGGCGCTGGTGATCGGCGCGAACGACGTGACCAATCCGGCGGCACGCACGGACGCTTCGAGCCCGATTTACGGCATGCCGGTTCTTGACGTGGATAAGGCGCGCACCGTGATGGTGATCAAGCGCAGCATGGCCGCGGGTTTTGCAGGAATCGACAACCCGCTCTACTATCTCGACAGGACGCTCATGCTCTTCGGCGACGCGAAATCCTTCGTAGGCTCGATCGTCCGCGAACTCGGCAGCGGCCGCGAGTAGTTGCGTTTTGCTGCCAACGGATCAACGGAAATTCAGGTTTGCTTCTTCCCCGATCGCTTGACCATTCTGCTCGTCACTTTGCGTCGTGGAAGATGATGCCCAGCGTGAATCGCGTACCGCGGTGTACGCGGCTGACGCCGTGGCGCAGATTGACGCGGTAGTAGCCGCGCGAACCCTTCACGGGCCGGTAGCGCGTGGTGAAGATGATCGCCTGCCCTTGATCGGCGAGGACCACTTGTGGTTTGGACTGCGCGCGGGGTTGCTGCTCAACGAGGATGAATTCTCCTCCGTCCCAGTCGCGGCCTTGCTGGCCGAGCAGGAATACCATTTGCAGGGGAAAACTGACGTCGCCGTAGAGATCCTGATGAAGACAGTTGTATCCGCCGGCCTCGTAGTGAAGCATCAGCGGCGTGGGCTTGGTCTGCCCGGCTTTGTGGCAAATTTTCAGGAAAGCGGCATGGTCGCGAGGGTAGCGAGGAGTGCTTTCACCAAGGGCTTCCGCCCAGTGATTGGCGACTTCGGCGAGGTGCGGATAAGCGCTGCCTCTGAGCTCTGCGACCAATTCCGGGAGCGGGTTGGCGAAGTACTTGTAGTCGCCGATGCCGAAGCGATAGCGCTCCATAATCATGTGGCTGCGAAAACGGCTTGCATCGTTGAAAAGCGCGGCGAGAGAGTTGCATTCCGCAGGCGAGAGAACGGGAGCTGTAATCGTATAGCCGCGCTCCGAAAGAGACTGCTCGGCGCTGCTCCAGTCCAACGCCTCGATTCGTTGGGCAATGGAGAGTGTAGCGGTAGTGTTTCTTGCTGCTTGAGCCATGCAACCTCCCAAGATTCGCGATGCTCGATGGAAAAGTAAAAGCGTAGAGCATCGCGCCCGAGAAAATCTATCCGATCTTCGCCGTCAAATTTACCGTCCATCGCCAGGCCCAAATCCAGACGCGCATTCCGATCTGTGCCTGACGCGACTGGTGCTTAAATCATCCTCTAATTCGGTGCTATAGTGAGGCGCAAGCCGGATGGAGCAATCCGGACATTTTTGCTGCCGGAATGAGGCAGCAAGACCTTTCCACGGAAGCGATTCTTACGATTGAGGAGGGCCGGATGAAGAGCAACGAGTTACTTTCAAATGGTTCGCGAAGGGCGTTTCTCCAATTGTCGGCTGCGGCGACTGCGGCGATGGCTTTCCGCATCGCTACCGAGGCATCCCTCGCGGCGGAAGAGCGGAATGTTTTTCATCCCGGAGCGGTAGTGATTGACGCGAATGAAAACCCTCTGGGTCCGTGCGACGCCGCGCGGAAGGCCATCGTGGATATGGCGCTGCAAGGCGGCCGGTACTCCTACTGGCTCAAGGAAGAATTCGTCAAAACTTTCACGGACATGGAGGGCCTGAAGCCGGAATACGTGCGCGTCTTTCCCGGCTCGAGCGAGCCGCTGCATTTTTCCGTGCTGGCGTTCACTTCGCCAACCAGGAGCTACGTCACCGCGGATCCCGGCTACGAAGCCGGAATGCGCGCGGCGAAAATCTCCGGAGCGCGCATCGTCAAAACTCCGCTGACGAAAACGTATTCGCACGATATCAAAGCGATGATCGCGGCGGCGCCGGACGCCGGGCTCTTCTATGTCTGTACCCCGAACAATCCGACCGGAACGATCACGCCGCACTCCGACATCGAGCAACTCTTGGCGGCGAAACCGAAAGGTTCGGTCGTGCTCGTCGACGAAGCCTACATCCATTTTTCGGATGGCATAAGCGCCCTCGACCTGGTGAAAGCCGACCGGGACGTAATCGTGTTGCGAACTTTTTCGAAGATTTACGGAATGGCCGGTATCCGCTGCGGAATGGCCATCGGGCGTCCCGACTTGCTCGCGAAACTGGAAAACTTCAGCGGCTGGAGCGCGATGCCGATTACGGCGGTGGCCGCCGCAACCGCCAGCCTGAAGCACGAGCATCTCGTTTCAGAGCGCAAACAGTTGAACGCCGGAATCCGCCAGAAAACTTTTGATTGGCTCGACCGGCAGGGCTATTCCTACGTCCCTTCCGAGTCCAACTGTTTCATGCTGGATACCAAACGGCCCGCGAAAGAAGTCATCGACGCCATGGCCGCGCGAAATGTGTATATCGGCCGGCCGTGGCCTATCTGGCCGACACATGTGCGCATTACCGTTGGTACGCAGCCGGAGATGGAAGCTTTTCAGGAAGCCTTCCAAGCCGTCATGAAGAACTCCACCACCACGGGCTTGGTGCCTTCACTCAATAGGCGCCGCTCTTATCCCGACGGCCAGTCCTGGCCCACTATCTCTTCCTAACCAGCTCTGATGCCGAAGGGTCGTTGCTCTGTTGTAGGGGCGCAGCATGCTGCGCCCCTACTTGGCAACGCCCCGCCCGATTTAGCGGTCTTACTGTGTTCCTGGGCTACACCCAACGCTCAGCTGACAATCGCGGGCCATCGAGCACGGCGCCGCCTCAGCCGCCCGCGAATCGCTTCGCGCGCCGTCTCCGCGCGGCGGGAGTTGCGGCCCGCCAGCACGCCCATGCACTTTGCCGCGGATTTGTGAAGTTCGCGCTGTGTTTTGTCTCCAGCGACGTCCAGGCGACCTTTCCGTAGCCATTCGCGAACAGCCATATCGAGGATAGAGGAGACAGAAACCTTGCGGAGACGCGCTTCGCGCTCGAGGTCCGACTTGATCTCACCGGACAATCGCCATCTGTAAACCTCGGATTTCATGCACTACACCGTAGTGCATTGGCAGTGGCTTGGCAATCTATTGCCTGTGAGAAGGGCCATCCGTCAGGCGTGCGCTTCCGACCTATGCCCATTTGACAGCGCGGCCGGTACGGCGCCATGAAACTGTTCGGTTTCCGTCGAGCCCGCCAGCGCCGTGGTGGAAGAATTGCCGCTCGAGACCACCTGGGCGATTTCATCGAAGTAGCCGGTGCCGACAAACCGCTGGTGCGTGACGGCGCGATAGCCGAGTTCCTGCGCGGCAAATTCTTCCTGCTGAAGTTTCGAATAGGCGGTCATGCCGGCCTGCGAGTAGCCGCGCGCGAGATGGTACATGGACATATTGAGCGCGTGGAAGCCGGCCAGCGTGACGAACTGGAACTTGTAGCCCATTTTGCCGAGTTCCTGCTGGAAGTTGGCGATGGTCACGTCGTCGAGCTTTTTCTTCCAGTTGAACGACGGCGAGCAATTGTAGGCTAATAGTTTGTCCGGGAATTTTGCGTGGATGGCGTCGGCGAATTTCTTCGCTTCGGCGAGATCAGGCGTGGACGTTTCGCACCAGAGCATGTCGGCATAAGGAGCATAGGCAAGGCCTCGCGCGATGGCCGCGTCAATGCCGCCGCGGAATTGATAAAAGCCCTCGGCCGTGCGCTCTCCATAAATGAATTCGCGGTCACGCGGGTCCGCGTCGGAAAGCAAAAGACCGGCGGAATTGGCATCGGTGCGCGCGATGAGAATCGTGGGCACGCCGCAAACGTCGGCCGCAAGACGCGCAGCCACGAGTTTCTCGATGAACTCGCGCGTCGGCACGACGACTTTGCCGCCGAGATGGCCACATTTCTTTGCGGATGAAAGTTGATCTTCGAAGTGAACGCCAGCGGCGCCCGCTTCAATCATCGCTTTCATCAGCTCGTAAGCGTTCAGCGATCCGCCAAATCCCGCCTCCGCGTCGGCGACGATCGGCGCGAACCAATACGTGGCGGACTTTTTGCCTTCGGCGGATTCGATCTGGTCCGCGCGCAGCAGCGCGCGATTGATGCGCTTCACCAGATTCGGCGCGGAATCGCAGGGGTAGAGGCTCTGATCGGGATAGACATCGCCCGCGGTATTGCCATCCGCGGCCACCTGCCAGCCGCTGCCATAAATCGCTTTCAGCCCCGCCTGCACCATCTCGATCGCCTGATTGCCTGTAATGGCTCCGAGCGCAGGAACGTAGGCGTCCGCGTGCATCAGATTCCACAGGCGCTCCGCACCGAGGCGCGCCAGCGTGTACTCGATCTGGATGGAGCCGCGCAACCGCAGAACATCCGAATAGGAATAAGGACGCGTGATGCCAGACCAGCGGGGATCGGTGGTCCAGGAAGAGAGGGCGTTACGCTTGCTGCCATTGCTGTTCCCATTGGTCCCGTTCGTTCCGTTTGTCGACATTTGATATTCCTTACCTTTCTGTTCTCCTGCGACTGCCGAAGAAAAAACTAAAAAACCTTCCGGATCACGGGTGGCGCACGTCCCGCTTCTACTCAAACCAAAAACTGCAAACCAGAAGCCACGAACTAAGAACTCACAACTAAAGACTGAAAGCTGATAGCCAATCACTGATAACTCTTCTCACGCCGGATTAAACTCCCCGCGCCGGATCATCTCCTCACTAATCCCACGCGCCTCCCGAAGCGTCGTTGTCATCTGCGGATCGCTATTCTTTGCGGTTTCGCGCAACAGCCGGTCGAGCTCTTCGTCAAACAAAACGCGGATGAATTCCGGTGTATGACGAACCGGCGCGCCCCCCTCATCGAGAACTTCGAATTTGTCCGAGTGCTTCATGCGCTGGGCAATCATCAAGCGATAGATGCGATCGGTGGCGAGATCTTCCATATAGCCATCGAGAAGACTCGCGCCCTTGCCGTTGAGAACACCGTTGCGATAGCGAATCACGGTGCGAACCGCGGCGCGGGTTCCAGCCAGCGTGCGTTTGCCAACTCCCGTGGGAATCGGGCGGAGATCTGGATGTGTGCCGCCATTCGCGGGGCGCGCTTGAAGTTGATTCGGAGCGGGGAACTGGCTCACCGCGATTTCGTTTTGATCGGGATGGCCCGTCCAGGCGCCATCCATCAGCGAGTTGGCTTCGTTCTTCTTGTCTTCCGCAAGAATCTTCAACGCGCGCGCGTTCAGCTCCGCATCTTCGCGGCTGGGGTACAGAGCGGTCATGCCGCCAATCGCCAGCATCCCGTGTTTGTGACAAATGTCCGGCAGGAGATTGCGCAAATTCTGGAAGAACGCCACGTTGTGCGGAATGGTGTTGCGGTCGGGCAACACCCACTCGGGATTTTCCAGATTGAAATGGATCAGGCTGGCCATGTAGTCCCAGCGGCCGAGATTCAGACCCACGATGTGGTCGCGAAGATTCCAGGCAAACTCTTCCATCTGAAAAGCGAGCGGATGTGATTCGACCAGCGCCATGCACTTAATGGCATTCGTAGGCAGGCCTTTGAGGCGGGCGATCATCTGGAAAAGATCGCGCCACCAGAGAGCTTCGTCGGCGGATTCGGACTTGGGAATGTAAATACAGAGAGGATGCTTCAGCGCGCTGAAGTCCACCTGATAAGCCACCATCGCCACATCGAACAGCGAAGCCGGGAGCAATTCCTCGGACAAAACTCCGGCTTGATGCAAATGCAACCCGCGCGGCCTCGTGAAAATGACCGTGGTACTGGGATTGATGGCCACGGTTTTGTTGCGCTTGCGGTCGAAGTAAGTCAGGCGGCCAGCGAGCGCTTCGAGAATGTTTTTGATCCCGCGCGCGTTGTGTTCCCAGCTGTTCGCGTTCGAATCCTCGAGATCGAGCATCACGCCGGGAGCGCCGGAATTCAGCATTTTCACCACAAGATCGGCGTCATCGGCGGGCCCGGTCATCTGGTTCCGCTGATCCGCGCACCAGGCGGGAAGCTCAATGCGCCAGGAATTCGTCGTGGCGACGGAGGGCGGCAGGTAATCGGGAACCTTGCCGGCGTGCGCTTCGGCAAGGGCGTAATCGCGCCGGGCGATCAAGGCGCGCTGCCGCAGCGTGAGCGCGGCGTGCAGCGGCGCGAGAAATTCGAGAAAGCCCGCAGGGAGATCGCGAGCAGGATCGAAACCCGGCGGGGCGGAATTGACCGGCACAATGCGATTCGAGAAAGGCGAGGGAGCAAGCGCCGGATTCGGCTTGGTGGTAGCGGTAGCCATGGTCGAGGTCAGTCCTTTCCGCTGCAAATTCGACTGAGAGCCGGCCGGGAAATAGAGAAGGCAATTCGAAGGCCAACCGGCGGAAACACGCAATTTCTAAGACCCATTCGCTCAAGGAGATAGAAGGGCCTCGGGCGCAGAAGAAGCAGGCCGTGGGGGAAAGCGGACATCCTGGAGAGAAATTTGCACACCATCGGCGAGTTCTTTCCCATTTGAATCCATGTGTTCAGCATATTGAACATATGTTCAGGTTTCCTTTCCCTTTCTACCGGAGCAATGCCAGGGCTGCAATACCATGTTCAATAGTCTGAACATATATTCTATACTGTGGACATATTGGAAACTTAGAGGAGATGGCCCATGCCAGTTTCAGGAGCAAGCCCGGCAACCGCGGTCGAGCGCGCCCTAAATATTCTGGAGGCCGCCGCGCAGCGGCGCGAAGGACTGACCAACGCGGAGATCAGCCGCAAGCTCGGGATACCGAAGAGTTCCGCGAGCTACATCCTCAGGGCTCTGGAAAAACGGAGCTATCTGCGGCGTGAAGCGGAAACGGGACGATATCGGCTGGGTTTGAAAATTTTGAGTCTCGGTGGAGACGCGCAAGCGAACCTGGAGATCGCGGATGTGGCACTGCCGTTTATGAGGTCGCTGCTGGAAAGAATTCACCTCACAGTGCACCTGGCGGTCTTGGATCAAGGCGAGGCGGTTTACATTGAGAAAGTGGAGGCGCCGGGATTTTTCAAGGTGAATACATGGGTGGGGCGGCGCATGTTCTTGCATTCCACGAGCGTTGGGAAATGCCTGCTGGCCTGGCTGCCGAAGCCTGAAGTGGAGACAATTGCAAAGCAGCAAGGACTGAAGAAGAGGACGCCGAAAACCATCACGTCCATCACGAAACTCATTGCGGACCTGGACCGCGTGAAGCAATCTGGATACGCGGTAGACGACGAGGAAAACAGTTTGGGTGCGCGGTGCCTTGGCGCGCCCATCTTCGACGCCATCGGAAATGTAACGGCGGCGCTTGGGGCCAGTGGGACGCTGACGCAGATGGACGAGGCCAATATGCCGCGCATCATCGAGGCACTCAAGGAAACGGCGCGGCGGATATCACGGCAATTGCAAAAGGGCGGAGCAATAGGGGCCGCGTAGCGAGCGGCCCCGCGCATTTGAATGATTACTTGCCGCCGCCGGCGACGGCCAAATTATTCTTCACGGAAAAAACGTTGGGAACTTGATTGGCTCGCAGGTTGGCGAGATTTTTGTCCGTCTCGTTGTCCACAACACCCTCCAGCGTGACGCTGCCATTCTTCACGATGATGTGGATAGAAGGCACGGCCTGAATGGAGTAACGCGAGAGGCCGGGGTCCCCATAAATGGCGCGGTACAGCGCGCGGCGGAGCTGGTCATCCATCGGCGAGAGTGGAAGAACTTCGATGTTGTTCACAACCGAGGCGACTCCCTCGATGCTCTTCACGGCGGTTTCGGCGTCGGACTTCAAAACCGGCCGCGTCACCTGGCCGAAGAGAGTTACCTTGTCGCCGTCCACCTGATACGCGAGATTGTCGAACACGGAATACCACGGCAACATGACGAGCTGGTGCCGCACTTCTTTGTAAAGTTTTTCCCGATACTTTGCTTCGCTGCGCTGCTTCTTCTCATCCTGCGGCCGAGCCGCCACGGAGTTTGGCAACGCCACGATGTGCGTGGCGAGCAGCGCTGCTACAAACAGGGCCCGGAGTTCCTTTCTCATGATTTCCTCCTGGACAGACGTTCTATAGCTTTTCCACCAGTTAGATTCAAGACGCGGGGCAAATGGCTGCCTTCTTCCGTGCAGGAAGGAGGTGTTAGCATATTTCCCGTAAGGATGGCAAGAAGAAGGGAATTATCACGAAGACAGAAACTTTGTGAGAGCAGTGGTGTTAGACGAATGCTGATGACCATGGACAGAGTGGCGTAATGCTGGTTATTGCACATCGCGGGGCCTCGGGGAACGCGCCGGAAAACACGCTGGCGGCGTTCAGGAAAGCCGTTGCGCTGGGTGCGACGTTCATCGAGACGGATTTGCAGCTTTCGCGCGATGCGCGTCTCGTGGCCATTCACGATGCCACGGTGAATCGAACCACGAACGGGCAGGGCGCCGTGCACGACATGACGCTCGCGGAACTGCGGCGGCTGGATGCCGGGTCGTGGTTCGGGAGCGAGTTCGCCGGAGAACGCATCCCCACGCTGGAAGAGATTCTGGAGTTCTCCAAGAAAAATGATGTGGTGTTTTACCTGGAGATTAAGCCGGGCGGCTCGTGGGGCGGGGAGCACGCGCTGATTGGCGCGCTGCGCGAATCGGGAGAGATACCACGGACGGTGGTGATTTCTTTTGACGCATCGATCGTGCTGAGTTTGCGGAAAATCGAGCCAACGCTGATGACCGGGCTCCTGTACGACGGGCAGATCGAAAAGCCGCTGGACAAGGCCGTCGAAATCGGCGCGCGGCAGCTGGTCGTGCGGGGAGATCTGGTGACGCCGGCGATGATTGCGGAAGCACAGAAGAAAGATTTGCAGGTGGTGTGCTGGACGGTGAATCATTCCGCGCACATGCGGATGCTCGCCGCTGCGGGAGTGGACGGGATCATGAGCGATTACCCGGACCGGCTGGCGGCCGCGGTGAAAAAAGAAACCGAGAGCATCTCCTGATGGCGGGAGGCCCAGGCAGCAAAGTTCCACTCTAAAGATGGAGAGCGATCGAGCGCCCATCACGAACCAGCCAGGAGAGCGTGAAGAGCGGCGAGTTGCGCGACGGGGAGTTGTTCGGCGCGGGCGTCCGGGCGGAGATTCAGCGAAGCGAGAGCTTCGCGGGCGCGGTCGGGTTTGGCGAGAGTCCGCAAATTATTGACCAGAGTTTTGCGCTTCTTTGAGAAACACAATTTCACAAAATCCAGGAAACGGGTTTCGGCGCTGGCGGATGAGTTTGTCTGCGTGCTTGCTGCTGACGGCACGCTGGGATCGAGCGCGACCTTTGCGCGCTCGCCGGGGAGGCGGAGGGTGACGAGGGCGGACGTGACTTCCGGCGGCGGGTTGAAAGCGTCGCGGGGGATTTCGAAGACGAATTCGGGCCGCGTGTAGAACTGAGTGACGACGGAAAGATAGCCGTAGTCGCGCGTGCCGGGTTGGGCCGCAAGGCGAAGAGCAACTTCGGTCTGAATGACGATGTGTATTTCGTCGATGAGGTCGGCGAAGTTGAACAGGTGATGAAGGATCGGCGAGGTGATGTAGTAGGGAAGATTGCCGTAAATGCGGATGCGCCGGCCGAAGGCGATGGCGGCGATGTCAATTTTGAGAATGTCGCCGGGGACGACGTTGAGATTGGGGAACTGTCTTGCGAGATGGCGGAGCCCGGGCAGGAAGGCGGCATCGAGTTCGATGGCGTGGACGGGAGCGCCGGTGGCGAGCAGGTGCTGGGTCATCTCGCCGTGACCGGAGCCAATTTCGATCCAGCAATGTTGATCGTCCTGCGGGAGCGGGACGGTGGAATGCGGCGAAACGCGGATGGCGCGCGCGTCTGGGCAGGCCCGTGACTGGTGACTGGTGGAACAGAAGGAGGATGGTGGGGCAGGGGGACAGGGGGATAGTGAGACGTGACTCGTGACCCCAACAAGCTCGGGCAGACGGGTGATTCGTGACTGGTGAACGAGACGAGTTCCGGAATGGAAAGGAACCCATACCACCCGGCGGTTTTTAGAAAGAGTGCGGAACCACTTGATTGCAAAATGGTTGTTGAACACTCTTGGCGTGAAGAGCGAAAAGAGCGAGCAAAGAGTGAGTGACACCCCTTCGTAAAAGCGGATTCTTCGCGCAAAAATCGCGCGAAGGCGCAGAGTTCTAAAGGGGTTACGGGCGTCACAGTTTGTAAGTGCTGAATCTAGGGGAGTTGCGGTGACGGGATTCTCGTCACGGTGACGATCAAAGACGAAGTAAGGAAGCAAGGAGGTAACGAAGTAAGGAGAAAAAGGCAAGACAGGCGGGCTATAACTGGCGGAGGAGAATGCCAGCCGTGAGCGGCGAGCGTCGGTGGCATGAAGGGTGTTCCAAAATGGGAAGAATACCCCCACACCCCCGGTGTTTTCGTAAGAGTGAGAAACAAAGGAGATAAGTCGGGGCAACGTACCGGTATGGGGGTACGACCAGAGAGGACAATGGCCATCACTAGGGAGGGTTAGAAGGACCGCTTGGCAGCGGCGCATGGTTTGCAGGGCACCCTCCTTCGCCAGGGCTACGGCGGGCAGGCGGAGGAATCGTGCCGACTTAGCGAAATCATTATAGCACATTGGTACCGTATGTCAATGGTTACTTGTAAGTGGTTTGGATGCTGAGGGATAGCGGGGTGTATGTTTGAATTGGCGCCGGGAAATACGTAAGAGTGCAACATTTCTGGCGCAAGGGGACTGAAACCCGCATCAGAGAGCAGGCCTCACGCGTAAGACCGAGGCGTGCGCCATCCGGCAAAGTCAAACCCCGCATCCTTGATGAACCAAAACCCAAAGGGATGCGGAACCCAGGAGCGTCTCAGCGCGTTAAGGGTTCTCCACCCGCCAAAGTGCAAGATGCCGCCTAGATTTGCCCATCCAATTTTTCTAGATAATCCGCGACATCATTGAACGGATTAGAGCCCGCTGCTATACCAGACTCCAACAGCGGGGGAACCACAGGCGGTTTGAACACGTCTATCGGTTTATCAACCCTGTGAGATAACTCGGCTTTCAATGCTTTTGCATTTCGCCCGTGCTCCCCATTGAATCGGGCCTCTAGCGACCTAAAGAGGCGTTCGTTATCGGCCATCCTCTGATTTCCGTAAGCCTCCTTCTCTTCTTTGCTTTTGGCTGCGTTCATGCTTTGAAGGGCCTTCTCGTTATTCTTGAAATATCCTGCGTCCCATTCTTTGCCCAACGCTCGAATCTTTGTGCATAGTGCGTGCGTCCGAACGCGAAGTTCAGCACCGTCTAATTGTGAAAGCGCCTTGGGAGAATATGGATTTCCCGGGGATTCATCGGGAGATTCGTCTGAGCTTTCTTCGGCGTACTTCCCTGGGTACTTCCAGGCTGGATACTTAAATAACGGCTTGATTGGTCTAGCGTCAAATACCGCACCCTTAGGAGAAACAAACAGGCCAGCAACTTGGATTAAATTTGCACGCTTACGAATCATCTGGAAGATCGGGCGCTGATTGGCGTCCACAATTTCGACTGCATTTGAACTAAAGTTACGGTCCCATGCTGAAGGTTTGACTGCAAGTCCATTCTTTCTAATCTGAATAGCTTCACGGCCCGACCCATCCGTTATTGATGTGTCAACATAAAAGGTCCCATCTTGGATATAGACCGTAAGTGGACGCTCGCCATCCATATTAAGCAATCCACTGAATTTTTCCTTTTGGATAGTTGTGCTTTGCAAATTCACTACGAGGTGGATACCTGCCCCGTTAGCTAGCAATACGGTTACTATATCTGGAATCTCCTCAGTGAATGCGAACGGTTCTGCTTTTGCGCTTTTGGCTGGAGTTTCGGGATGAATGATTACTGTGCTTCCAACGATGTTCCCACTTCCAACGATATTAGGACTATTTGGTCCTGAACTTTTTTGCTCTATCGGAGCAGGCTTATTGGCATCTGCTTGCTGCGAAGCATTGGTATCTGCTTGTGCTTTTGCATCTGACACCGATGACCTTTGTGCGGGATGGTCCTGAGAAGCAGCTTCTTTCTTCTGATTGAGAAGCTGCGCCGTGTGGGCGGCAAAATACGCAAGGAGCAGCAGCCCCACTGCACCCGTAATCCTCTGTGTCCAGTCGAAGCGCATCGGATTTGTGAGGACTAGAAGCAGAACGGCGCCTGCGAATAACGACAGAACAAATCTTTCCAAGAAAATTGACACATTAAATTATACCGAATCGGAACACGTACGGAAAGCCGTGAACGGGTGGTAGGTTTGGCGGAGATGCCATCGTGCGGCAGTCATAAGCTCGGTCGGCCTGGTACCCCCACCCGCGCAGAATCGCTTTCTAACATTCAAGATGATTACTCTGAGCGAGTGAAGAAGGCTAGAGAAAAGTAGTGCTGCCCTGTCACGCGGCCAGCGTCGCCTACCCACGAGGATTGCGGACGGACCTTGCTATGACCCAATCCAGTCTGCATCGCAATCTAGTCTGCAATGCAGACTAGTTTGCATTGCGGACTAAATTTCAGCCACCCGCAAACCAAATCCGCCTTCCCATCTAAGTCCTTTTGTTTCAATGGCACGATATCTCGTGCCCCTACGGTGACAAAGAGGGCCAGGCGAACAAGGACGCCGGCAGGGATGCCGGCGCTACGAACAACGGAACGCGGGTCTTCAGTTGAGTTTCCAGAAATTGCCGGTGAGCTCCAGTTGCTTGAACAAAGCGTGGGTTTCGTCCACCGTGCGGCGGCGCCACTTGGGATCGCGCCGATCCTGGTACCACTCGCGTGCCAGCGCCCAGCCGATTGCGGGAGAAAGGGTTCCGCCCCGCGGCAGGCTCCAACTGCGGCACCAGCGGTCAATGTGCTCTTCCGACCGGAAGAGGAGCATGGTCTTTCAATTAAAGACAATGTCGTCCCACCAGCGGCGTGCCGGGAGAGCGAAGTGGATGATGCCGTCGCCGGCAAGCACGCCGTCGCGCACCGCCAACGCCATGGCGTCGCCGCAGCAGCCGCAGGAGGCGAGCACGCGTCCGTCGGAGTGGAGCGTCGCGAGGATGCCGAGCGCGTCCCAGATGCAGTTGCCAAACCAGCGGCGGCCGGAGGCCTCGGTGACGAATGGCGTGGGCACGGCGGAGAAGGGGTTGGCCATCAGCACTTCGCCGCTGGGCTGAAGGACGAGCATATGCGCGTCGTGCAAACGGCGGAGGGCGGCGCGGACGTCCGATGGGCTGGCTGCGAAGTCGCTCGCGAGCGCGGCTACGGACGGGGCTTCGCTGGTGCGCACGATCTCGTCGTAGATGCGCAGGCGGAGTGTGGAATCATCAAACATTGCCGCAATGTAAACCGCTTTTGAAACGGCCGTCAAGGGATGAGTGTGTAGGACATTCCTCATTTTTTTGACGTCCCGGGCGAATATCTTAGTGTTTTCGCTGTGAGTGGATAGCGGCACTAAGCCTTGATTAGGCCATTTCCCCGAAAAACGCCTGAAAACAGTTGAAATCTATAGCAATGTTTTCTCAATCAGAGTCGGACTAGCGCCGGTTTCATGCGGTTTGCGGGCGATTTGAAAGATCTGACCTATCCCATTTCCTCATCCCGATAATTCCCTAAGTTTCCGTCACTTATCGGATATTTGCTGAAAAAATGAGGAAAGTCCTGATGAGTGTGGGGGCAGGAGAAGCGGGCTACCGCGCACGGGGCGATCAGAAGAAGCCAGCGCGGTACTGCTTCGGGCGCTGAGGAAACGGGAGTACGCGAGGCTCTTCGACTTGTTTGCCGGAGAGGGTGCGGCGTTTTTCCCGGCGTGCGGCTGACCGGCGGGAATGGTTTCTGTGCTTTTCACCGTATATCCACTGGAACAGGACGTAGAGGAGGAAATCGCATCCAAGAATGCAAAACGCCAGAAACACTGTTAGCGACATAGGGACCTCACCCGGACTGGTGTGAATGCGTAGCCCGGACACGGAAAGAGTAGGAGGGGAAAGGCTAAAAAGTCCTGAGAGGTTTGTCAGGAATTCGTTAGGAGTGTTCTGTGGAAGAGGCGCGAGGGTGCGAAAGGGGCAGCGCGGAAGGGCGAAAAAGGCCGGGGCCGGAATCAAACAGAACCAAATTCCCTACGCTTGCAAAACCCGCAAGGGCGGGGCCCCGCAGCGACTAGACCAATTCACGCGCACCCAAAGTCGTCTTGGGATTTACCGTGTGGGACAAAGAGCACAGCCCCATTCGGCCAGCTCAGGGCAAGCAGGAATGGCTGTGAAACAAGGGCAGATGCGGGTGTGGCACCGGCCGGGCACACCATAAACGCGGGTCCGCTCGGCGAGCGTTCCTAGCCTTTGTCAGACCTGGCCTGTGTCAGAGGGGCCGATGTCGAACCCTTACGCCGCGGCCTTCCCGGCCTTGACGTGGTGCATGGAAGAATTCTCCACCGGCAGCGTCTGAATGTTCGGGCTTCCCTTCATCAGTGGTGAAAGTTTCGCCGCAACTTCCTGGAAAAGGCCATTGTGGTATTTGTCCACATCGGCAGCAGTCTTCCAGAGCGTCATGCAGGAGAATTGGCCAGAAGCCGTATCCAAAGATTCAATGTTATCCACAAACCCAGGCTGAGATTGAATCCGAGGAAGAAACTGCTCGTTGAGAGCCTTCCTGAAATCGTTCAGCTTGGCAGTATCTATCTTAAAACTGATGATGCGCGAATACATGGTACCTCCTTGGATGGATTGGTCCACCGGTGAGCGCACCGCGGGGGAAATGCTGGGCGCTTCGGAAGGTGGACGAACGATAGTTCCGATGGTTGTGGCCGTCAATGCGCATTCGGCTGGAAGAAGTGTGCTTCGGCGACCCGCAAGAAATGCGCCCCACCGCTGGAATCCAGGCGTGGGACGCTCCCCCAAGTTTAGAATTTGAGTTCGATGTAGAGCGCCTGAAAGGCTCTGTTCGTCAAACTCTCCGGCAGGTGCTCCCAACGCTCATCAAAGTTGAGGAAGTCTCCCGCCTTTTCGTGGAGCGCTTCGATTCGTCCATCGGGATAAGTGAATTTGAAGTCGCAATCCGTGAGGAGCACCGCGACACCCGGCGGATGTTGGTGCATGACAGATTTTTCATTTGGTCCGTAGCTGATTCGGACAACCCGAATCCGGTCGTTTTCCAGTTCCACTGTGTAGTGTTGTGGATCCAGTTTTACGGGGTCCCGCTCGAGGGCGGGGCGTGGTGGAGTTGCCATGGGGGGGTTCCTCCTACTGAAATGCGGAGCGTCCGCCTGTGGACCCGTTGGGATACCCGCTATCGGAGATAGTGCCTCTTGGGTTGGCGCCGTTGCGCGAACGATCAGGAGCGGGGCATGAACAAACGAGGCACTGTGCCCGGGATTCTGCTCCCGCGCATCGGAGAAGTCAAGCAAGGCAATGCGGGAGCATGGCTTCTTGACGCGCCGATGATGCTCCGGTAGCGTAAAATGATTGGGAGGTTTCCGATGGATATTCCGTATGAGTTTTTGCGAACAGCAGATTCTCCGCGCAAAGACCGCGCGGAGAGGAAGCGGTCCTCGCCGCGCTCGGAATGATAGTGAATAGGACTTTTGCAACAGATTGATGAGAGGGTTGTGAGAATACTTTTTGTGGCATCGGAAGGGCTGCCGTTTTCGAAGACGGGCGGCCTGGCGGACGTGGTGGAGGCGCTGCCGAAGGCGCTGGTGGCGCAGGGCCACGAGGTGGCTGTGGTGTTGCCGCGGTACCGCGGGACGAAGGCCACAGCAGTAGTGATGCCGAGCTTGACGATTCCCATGGGCGGGACGAGACTGCGATTTCCGGCGATCGCCGACGGCACGCTGCTGAATGGCGTGCGCTACTACTTTGTGGATGATCCGGAGTATTTCGATCGCGATGGATTGTATGGCGGGAGCAGCGGGGATTATCCGGACAACCCGGAGCGGTACGCGGAGTTCTGCCGCGCGGCGATTGAGGTAGCGAAGCATGTCTGGCCGGCGGATGTGATTCATTGCCATGACTGGCAAACAGCGCTGGTGCCTGTGCTGCTGCGGACGTCTTACGGCGATGATCCGCTAGTGAAAGACATTCCTGTGGTGTTTTCGATTCACAACATGGGGTATCACGGGCAGTTCACCAAGGATGTGCTGACGCGCGTGGGAATTCCGCAGAGTGTATTTCATCCCGGGGGGATTGAGTTTTACGGGAAGGTGAACCTGCTGAAGGGTGGATTGGTGTATTCGGATTATTTGACGACGGTCAGCAGGAAATATGCGGAAGAGATTCAGACACCGGAATATGGACACGGGCTGGATGGAGTGGCGAGGAGCCGCGCGGACCGGCTGGTGGGAATTTTGAACGGCGTGGACTACACCGCGTGGAACCCGGAGAAGGACAAGCTGATCGCAGTGAAGTATTCGGCGAAGGATTTGAGCGGGAAGCAGGTGTGCAAGCAGGAGCTGCTGGAAGTGTTTGGATTGTCACCGGAGCACCTGAGCCGGCCGCTGATCGGAATCGTGTCGCGCTTCGTGGATCAAAAGGGCTTCGATTTGATCGCGGAAAGATCGCACGAACTCATGCGCGAGGATCTGGTGCTGGTGGTGCTCGGAACGGGCGAGCGCAAGTATGAAGATTTGTTCCGGGCGTTGGCGGCGGCGTATCCGGGGCGCGTGGGCGTGAAGATCGCGTATGACAACGCGCTGGCGCACAAAGTCGAGGCCGGAGCCGATATGTTCCTGATGCCTTCGCGCTACGAACCTTCGGGGTTGAATCAGATGTACAGCTTGAAGTATGGTACGGTGCCGATTGTGAGAGCCACCGGCGGGCTGGACGACAGCATCGAGCCGTTCGACCTGGAGCACGGCACAGGGACCGGGTTCAAGTTCAAAGAGTATACCGGCGAGGCGCTCTTGTTTGCGATTCGGCAGGCGCTGCATCATTACATGGATGAGCGGATTTGGAAGCGCATCCAGTTGAACGGGATGGCGAAGGATTTTTCGTGGAAGACGCCCGCGGCCGAGTATGGGAAGCTTTACGAGGCCGCGCGAGCCGCTCGCGGATTTTCGCCACCAGAGCAGAGTTCAGGAAAGGCCGCTTCGGGCTCGGGACAAGCGGGCCGCGGGGCGGGGCAGAGCCCTCAGGCTACGGGGCAAGCCCCTCAAAGTTCGGGGCAAGCCGCACGAAACCAAAAGCCTGTTGGAACATCTAATAAAATTGATTGAGGAGAGATAGGCGGCGGCCCGCCGACGGCGGGCAAGCTGCTGAGGACAAAGAACATGGCTGACAATACAATTCAGGCAGCAACCGATGGAAATTTCGAAGCCGAAGTGCTTACGGCGAGCAATTCGCAACCGGTGATGGTGGACTTCTGGGCGGAATGGTGCCGGCCGTGCCACATGCTCGCGCCAACGGTCGCTGAGATCGCCCACGACTATGCGGGCAAGCTCAAAGTGATGAAATTGAACGTGGATGAAGCGATGAATTCGGCGGGGCGCTATCGCGTTCAGGGAATCCCCACATTGCTGCTGTTCAAGAACGGACAGGTCGTCGAGCAGATCGTGGGAGCAGTGCCGAAAGAGCAAATCACCAAGGCGCTGGAGCGGCACATCGGATAAATTTGAAGGCAATTGCGGGGCGTCGCGATTCGATCGAGGCGCCCCGATTTTTCGTTTGGCCCCTCGTTTCGCCTACCACAACGGGTAAAAGTCCTGACATAATCTTCGCGCCAGTTTCAGCTGAATTTTTGCGGCGGAGGAAGAGTGCATCATCTGCGAGGCTCGCAGGCGGAACAGCAGGATCCACTTTCTCCGGCAGGTGCGCCGCCCAAGCCTCACGCTCGGATCTTCTTCTGGTGCGTGGTCCTGGTTTTGGGGCTGTTGCAGGCGTGGGCGCACCGCAATGATGTTTCGCCAGACAGCATTTCGTATATCGAAATCGCCCGGGCCACGGCGCGGTTTGGTTTGCACCAGATTGGCAACGCTTACTGGAGTCCGCTCTATCCCCTTCTGTTGAGTCTCGTTTTTCGGTACTTCCATCCCGCGGTGCAGTGGGAATTTACAGCTGCGCATCTCCTGAATTTTGCGGTGTATGTCGCGAGCCTCGCCTCGTTTGAGCTGTTTCTGAAAGAATTAATTTTGCAACGGGAAGCCGCGGGGGAATCACTCGAGAACTCTTTGCCGGTTTCCCCGCGAACGGTATGGATCTGGGGATACGTCTTTTTCCTGTGGGCCAGTTATTTTTGGCTGGGCCCAGTGTGGGTAACGCCGGACCTCTGCGTTGCCGCGCTTGTGTATCTCGCCACCGCGCTGCTGTTTCGAATCCGGCGTGGCCGGGGCAGTTGGCTTGTGTTTGCGGGATTCGGCGCATTGCTCGGCCTCGGCTATCTGGCGAAAGCGGCGATGTTCCCTTTGGCGTTCGTTTTTCTGTTCAGTGCTTTCTGCCTCACCCGCATCGCCGAAGCTTCCTTTCGCGCTGCGGCTCTCCGCACGCTAGTGGCGGCTGGAGTGTTTGCCTGCTTCGCGCTGCCGCTCGTCCTGGCGCTTTCGGCAATGAAGGGACGGCCGACGTTTGGTGACGTTGGGCGCATCGGCTACGCCGAACGCGTCAATCTCGCGACGAGATCCGTGCATTGGCAGGGAGGCCCTCCCGGAACAGGCACTCCCCTTCATCCGACAAGGAAGGTTTTCTCCGACCCGGAGGTGTACGAGTTTTCCGCTCCGGTGCAGGGTTCGTATCCGCCCTGGTACGACCCCTCTTATTGGTATGACGGCGCGCGGCCGCATTTTTCGGTGAGCGCCCAGTTCTGGGCCCTCTTCCGCGCCTCCAACATGTATCTGAAAATATTTTCGAAGAGCGGCGCTCTTTGGGCCGTGTTGGTGGCGGTGTGGGTTGCCAGGAGAAAAGCACTCGCCTGGGGACGCATTACTTCGGGAGCGTGTCTGGTGATTTTTCCTTCGCTGGCGGCGCTCGCCATGTACGCGCTCGTGCTCGTGGAATTTCGCTACGTCGCGCCGTTCGCGCTGATATTGATGCTCTGGATGCTGGCAAGAGTGAGGATCGTCATGGGGGCGGAACCGCGATTGCTCAGACGATTCCATCTCGTCGTCATTCTTGCTCCGACGCTTGCCGTGGCGTGGGCCGTCGCGCGCGATCTTTATGATGTGGTACGCGACAGGCCCTATGAGCCGTGGATCGTTGCGCAACAGCTTCACGCCATGGGGATTCCGCCGGGAACGGACGTGGGTACCATCGGGACCGGCCTAGACGCTTACTGGGCGCATCTCGCGGGCGTGCGGATCATCGTGGAGATTCCGGACATCGAACAAACGCGTTTCGTCGCCGCGGATGCGGCGCGAAGGCAGCAGGTTCTCGCACTGTTTGCTTCCGTCGGGGCTCGAGCCGTCGTTACCAGTAATGCAGATGGTGCCAATCCCCGGGACGGCTGGCGGCCGATTCCGGGAACGCATCATTTTATCTGGCAGCAGCCGTGGCTTGTCGCGGCGCCGGAAAAAAAGTGAAGAATGTGGAGGGAGTGAAACCACAAAGGCCATGACAGCAAGCCAGAAGATGAGCAGAGTGCGGTGTGGCTGGGCGAGGAATGAGCTGAACATTCCGTATCACGATGAGGAATGGGGCGTGCCCGTGCACGAGGAGCGCAAATGGTTTGAGCTCCTGATACTGGAAGGCGCGCAGGCGGGATTGAGCTGGGACACGATCCTGAAGAAGCGCGCTCGATACCGGGAAGTGTTTGCGGGTTTCGATGCAGAGAGAGTGGCGCGGTTCGACAAGAAAAAGGTGCGAGAATTGCTGGGGGATGCTGGAATCATTCGCAATCGGATGAAAATTGAGGCGACGATTGCGAATGCGCGGGCATTTCTGGAAGTGCAGAAGGAATTTGGGACGTTTGATCGCTACATCTGGCGCTTTGTCGGCGGCCAGCCCAGACAAAACGCCTGGAAGACGCACAAACGCGTCCCCGCGAAAACGCCCGAATCCGACGCACTCAGTAAAGACCTCCAGAAGCGGGGATTCCGGTTTGTTGGATCGACCATTTGTTATGCGCTGATGCAAGCTACCGGCATAGTGAACGATCACCTGGTGGATTGTTTCCGGTATCAAGATTTGTCGAAATAGGAGTGAGCGCAAGGCTTGCTTGCGTTGAGGGCGAGGCGAGCTTACGATAAGAACCTGCCGTTTCTTGGTGCTTTCCAAAGCAGTCGAGGCGAAGTGATGCTTGCGACGCGGAAGTGTGGTTGAGGAGAGGGAATGGACAGGCAAGAATGCCTGTCCTACCTTGAGGAGAGGGCCTGCATGAAATCGGTCGTGGTGGTGGGCGCGCAGTGGGGCGATGAAGGCAAAGGCAAGGTGGTGGATTACCTTGCGGGATCGTTTGACTATATCGCACGCGTCGCGGGCGGCCACAACGCGGGGCACACGGTCATCATCGGGAAAGACCGCTACGTGCTGCAGCTGATACCGTGCGGGATTCTTCGGCCGAAGCAGCAGGCGGTGATCGGAACGGGCACGGTGGTGGATCCGGCGGCGCTGGTGGCGGAAATTGCGACGCTCTCCAAAGCTGGGATAGACGTGAAGGGGCGGCTGCACGTCAGCAATCGCGCGCACCTGATTTTTCCGTATCACCGGGAGCTGGACAAAGCAGCGGAAGGCGCGCGCGGCGCAAACAAGATTGGCACGACCTCCCGCGGGATCGGGCCGGCCTACGAAGACAAAATGGCGCGGCGCGGGCTGCGGATGTGCGACCTGCTGGAGCCGGAGTTGTTTCGAAAGAAAGCCGCGCACGTGGTCGCGGAGAAGAACCGGCTGGCGAAGGGCGCGTACGGGGCGGACATCGATTTTTCGCATGAAGTGGAAGAGACCCTGAGGCTGGGCGAAAAGATTCGCGGTTACATTTGCGATACGGCGGAACTGTTGAACCGCGCGCTGGACGAGGGGAAGTCCGTGCTGTTCGAAGGCGCGCAGGGGACGATGCTGGACATCGACCATGGAACGTATCCGTACGTAACCTCTTCGAGCGCGACTTCCGGCGGGGCGGCGACGGGCGTGGGCGTGCCGCCGACGAAAATCAGGCACGTACTTGGAATTTCGAAAGCGTATACGACGCGAGTAGGTGGCGGACCGTTTCCGACAGAGATGCCTGATCTCGATGCCAAAGAAGTGCGCGAACGCGGAAACGAATTTGGCGCGGTGACGGGGCGGCCGCGGCGCTGCGGATGGCTGGATTTGCAGGTCCTGCGCTACGCGAAGATGATCAATGGGATCGATTCACTGGTGATCACCAAAATGGATGTTTTTGATACGCAGCGGGAAATTCAGGTGTGCGTGGGGTACAAGTACAAAGGAACGCCGCTGAAGGAAATGCCGGCGCTCGCGGAAGAATACGAGCACGTCACGCCGGAATACAAGACGCTGCCGGGATGGAATGAGAAAACGTACGGCTTGAAAGATGGCGAAAAGCTCCCAAAAGCGGCGATCGACTATCTGCGCTTTATTTCCGATTTTCTGCAGGTCGAGATTGGAATGATTTCGACTGGTCCCGAACGGGACGCGACGATTGTGCCGGCGGGGACGCTGCTGGCGCGGTGGTTGTGAAGAAGTGACTCGTTACTGGTGACTCGTGACTTGTGGCGCCGCGGTACCGGGTGCGACACTCTACCTGAAATGCTCACCTTTGAAGAAGCACGCGGGAAGGTAATCAAACAAGTTGGGAAGAAGAGAGGACCGCGCGCGACGGCCGTTGTGAGCGTGTGGGAGGCGCTGGGATTGGTGCTGGAGCAGGCGGTGAAGACGGATCGCGAGTATCCGCCGTTTGACCGCTCGACGCGGGATGGGTATGCGGTTCGTTCGAACGAAGCTGTGCCCGGCGAACAAGTGAAGTGCGTGGGAGAAATCAAAGCCGGCGACACGGTGAGGGAAGCACTGGCCGCGGGAACTTGCCTGCAAATCATGACCGGCGCCGCGGTTCCGGCAGGCGCGGATGCGGTGGTGATGATAGAACACACGACCCGCGAAGGCGAACTCGTGCGATTCGAACGAGGGGCGCAACCCGGGCAGAACATCGTCCCAAAGGGAAGCGAGGCCGCATCCGCGCAGACCATTTTGACGCCGGGCATGCGGCTCGGATACGCGGAGCTGGCGCTGGCGGCACAAGTCGGCGCGTTGCGCCTGCAATGCGCGCAGCGGCCGCGCGTGGCCATTCTTTCAACCGGGGACGAAGTCGTTTTGATCGACGAAACACCAGGCCCGTTTCAGATTCGAAACAGCAACAGCGTCTCGCTTGCGGCGCAGGTTCGGATTGCAGGTGGCGAGCCGGTCGTCCTGGGGAACGCGGCGGACCGCATTGAGGATTTGGGGGAGAAAATCGAGCGCGGGCTGAAAGAAGATGCGCTCGTGCTGTCCGGCGGCGTCTCGATGGGGAAGTACGACCTTGTTGAAAGCGTGCTCAAAGCCATGGGCGCGGAATTCTTTTTTGATGCGGTGGCAATCCGGCCAGGGAAGCCGGCGGTGTTCGGAATGTGCCAGGGCAAACCAGTGTTCGGTTTGCCGGGGAATCCCGTTTCGACGATGGTGACGTTTGAACTATTTGTGGCGCCTGCCATTGATTTGTTGAACGGTGCGGAGGCGCGCGCGTTGCCGTTGGTCGAGGCGCGGCTGGCGGAAGCATTAAAGGAAAAGCCCGGGCTGACGCATTTTTTGCCCGCACGCGTGGAGTGGCGTGGGCGGGTGCCGGAAGTGAAAGCGTTGAGGTGGCAAGGTTCGGGCGATATCGCGGCGCTGGCGAAGGCGAATTGCTTTCTAGTGGTACCGGAAGACAGAGAGAGCATCGAGATTGGCGAGAGTGTTTCCGTATTACTGAGGAAGGACGTAGTCTAGGCAGGCGGACATGGCGGAGCTGTCACATTACGGAAAGAAAGGCGAAGTGCGGATGGTCGACGTGTCGGAGAAGCCGGTGACGACACGAACGGCGGCGGCGCGGGGTTTTGTGAAGATGAAGCCGCGCGTCGTAAGCGCGGTCCGGCGGCTGAAAAACCCCAAAGGGAATCCGCTGGAAGTGGCGCGGATCGCGGGAATCGCGGCGGCGAAGAAGACTGCGGAATGGATACCTCTTTGTCATCCACTGCCGTTGACGCACATTGATGTGACCGCGCGGCTATGCCAAAATGGCGTGGAAGTACAATCCACAGTGACCACGGCCGCCCAGACGGGAGTGGAAATGGAAGCCTTGGTCGCCGTTACCGCAGCGGCCCTCACAGTCTACGACATGTGCAAAGCCCTCGATAAAGGGATGGAAATCACGGACATCGTTCTCACCGAGAAGACCGGAGGGAAGAGCGGGGACTTCCATCGGCGGAAGGCTGTGCAGAGGCGCGCGCGATGAGCACAGCAGGAAGCAAGACCGTGAAACTGCTCCTGGCAGAGGATAATCCGCTGGTGCGCGAGTTGATCGTGAAGGGGCTTGATCCATTCTGCGAAGTGGAGATCTCCACGGACGGCGCGGATGCGCTCCTGAAAGTCGTCGACGCACCGCCCGATGTGATTCTCTGCGATTACAAAATGCCCGGTCTGGACGGCAGGCAGCTTTTTGAAAAACTGCGCGCGCGGGAGTCGACGCGGCACATTCCGTTCCTGTTCATGGCCAGCCGGCCGGACATCGAGGAGCGTCTGAGGCCGCTGGTGGATGGCGTGGAGGATTTCATCCCCAAGCCATTTTTGATTAAAGATTTGGTACGCATCACGAAGAAAGTTGTCGATCGCCTGCACCTCGAAAAGCTGCAAAAGAAAGCGTCGCGGCCGGGCGTCATTCAGGGACGGCTGGAAGAGATGAGCATGATCGACCTGATGCAGTCGCTGGAGATGGGCCAAAAGTCGTGCCGGTTGATCGTGCGGCAGGGCGGCGTGCAGGGTGAACTTTATTTTGCAGGCGGGCAATGCCGCGACGCGAAGATCGGTTCGGTGGAAGGCGATGACGCCGTTTATAAAGTAGTGTTGTGGACGGCGGGAGAATTTGAAATCGATTTCAACGCCGCGAATGCCTCGACAAAGACGACCACGACGCGCAACACGACGGGCTTGTTGATGGAAGCGATGCGCCTGATGGACGAGGCCAATCGCGATACGGTAGAGACGCCGTGAGTCTCGCGAAGAGACTTTCCTGATGCGCGTAGCGGTCCTCACCATCAGCGACTCCGTGACAAGGGGCGAGCGCGAGGATTTATCCGGCCCTGCGGTTGTCGCGTTTTGCCGCGGGCTGGGCTGGGAAATCACCTCGGCGTTGCGCGTGTCGGACGATCCCGCAAATATCCGCGAGCAGTTGCGCGAACTGGCAGATTCCGGGCGCGTGGACGTTCTCTTGACCACGGGCGGGACAGGGATCGGGCCGCGGGACAACACCCCGGAAGCAACCCAGGCGGTGGCTGACCGGATCGTGCCCGGACTTTCCGAAGAGATGCGCCGCAAGGGTCTGGAGCGTACTCCGACGGCCGTGCTCTCGCGCGGCGCGGCGGCCGTGCGAACGAAGACGCTCATCGTCAACTTGCCCGGAAGCCCCAAAGGCGCGGTGGAATCGCTGGAAGCGGTGGCGCATCTGCTGCCGCACGCGGTGAAAGTTCTCCGCGGCGCGCGGCACGACTAGTTCTACTGCCAATTGTTACTGTTCATTCCACGGCCGAGCCCGCCTTCGGACTTCGCACCGGGATGAGCGCGTGTAGCCGGTTTTCGCGCAGGTAAAGTCCTCCCCAGACCAGCACGCCAAAAATGATTGGGAAGTAGAACGGTTGACCGGCGCGCACTTGGGTAACGGTTGCGCCTCCAAGATAGGCCGTCAGCAAGATGGCGCCGAGAACAGAGGTGGGCGGAATCGCGTAGACGATAGTACAGACGAGCAAGACGACCCCGATGGGGACCGCGAGGCTAAGGGAGTATCCTAGCCGGGTGAAAGCTTCAAGGACAGGAGCGATCTTCATCAATTTAGTGACGGCGTCGAAGAGCAGGAACAGCACGACGAGGGCACTGATGATACGTCCGGCCCAGAGGCTTCTCTTCGAGACCGTTTGAGTTGCAGATTGCATGAATTTCCTCCAGATGTCTTACTAATTGAAAGTCAACGGATTGTGATCTCGTTTACGGTGATGCAGGAAAGCGGGAGCAATTCTGGCCCCTAGCCGCCCGCGATGGCCCCAATGATGAGCAGGGGCTCTGCACCGGATGCGACCGCGTCAGGCAGCGGGGTATCCGGCGGCTCAAGGGAATAGTCTTCCTCGCAAGCGAAGAAGCGGAGGAACGGACGTCGCTCCTGCGTGACATGATCGCGGATCGTGCCGCGCAGCATCGGATACTGCGCCTCGAGGGCGTCGAGAACGGAGCGCTGCGTGACCGGACCCTCGACGTGGAGCTGCACTTCGGCACTGACGCGGGCCAGCGCTCGCAAATGCCCCGGAAGTATGACGCGGATCATGGCAGCGTTTGGACTTCGACGGATAGCACGGCCGGAAGATCACGGACGATGGGGGTCCAGCTGTCTCCGGCGTCGGCCGAGGCGTACACCTGGCCGCCGGTGGTGCCGAAGTAGACGCCGCATTTATCGAGCGAGTCGACGGCCATGGCGTCGCGCAAAATGTTTACATAACAGTTGCTTTGCGGCAGGCCCTTGGTAAGCGCTTCCCACTCATTTCCGCCGGACTTGCTGCGGTAGACGCGCAGCTTGCCGTCGGGAGGAAAGTGCTCTCCGTCGCTCTTGATGGGGACGACGTAGATGGTCTCCGGTTCGTGCGCGTGAACGTCAATGACAAAGCCGAAGTCGGTCGGCAAGTTGCCGCTGACTTCTTTCCAGGAGTCGCCGGCGTTGTCGCTGCGCATCACGTCCCAATGCTTTTGCATAAAGAGGACATTGGGGCGCGAGGGGTGCATCGCAACGTGATGCACGCAGTGGCCTACTTCGGCAGTGGGCTCGGGAATGTGTTGGGAGCACAGCCCCTTGTTGATGGGTCGCCAGGTCTGGCCGGCGTCGTCGGTGCGGAAGGCGCCTGCGGCCGAGATGGCGATATAGATTCGCTGGGGATTGCTTGGATCCAGAATGACGGTGTGGAGGCACATCCCACCGGCGCCCGGCGCCCAGTGGGGTCCTGAGCCGTGGCCGCGCAATCCGGAGAGCTCCTGCCATGACTTGCCACCGTCCTTCGAGCGGAACAACGCGGCATCTTCCACGCCGGCGTAGACCGTGTCCGGATCGGTAAGCGATGGTTCGAGATGCCAAACTCGCTTGAACTCCCACGGATGTTGGGTGCCGTCGTACCACTGATGAGTAGTGAGGGTTTTTCCGGTTTCCGTGGAGATGTCGTACACGAACTTGTTGCTCTCGCCTTTCGGCATTCCCTCTGGGGTGGTCCGTTCGCCCGGCGGCGTCCCTGGCTGTGTCCAAGTTTTGCCGCCATCATCGGACCGCTGAATGATCTGCCCGAACCAGCCGCTGCATTGCGATGCATACAGGCGATTCGGGGCAGCGGGTGATCCCTTGACGTGGTACATCTCCCAGCCCGCAAAGTGCGGTCCGCTTACATCCCAGCGTTCGCGCTTGCCGTCTGAAGTCAGGATGAATGCGCCTTTGCGTGTGCCAACCAGTACTCGTACTCCGCTCATAACTTACTCCTTGTAAGCTCGACTAGGGATCGCTTGCTTAACGAAATGCAGTGTGAACATCTTACTTGTGAAATGCAAGTGAAAATATGCTAGTGTGGAAAAATGCCAAAGAAGAAGGCGAGTCCAAAGCGGCGGTCGGGGTGTCCGCTGAATGCTTCGGTGGAGATCCTGGGCGATCGCTGGTCGTTGCTGATTATCCGCGACATGATGCTGCGGGGATTCCACAGCTACAAGGAATTCCTGGAATCCTATGAAGGAATCGCGACGAACATTTTGGCGGATCGCCTGCGGAAGCTGATTGCTCATGGAATCATCACCACAAAACTAGACCCTTCAGACGGGCGAAAGCTGATTTACTTGCTCACGGCCAAAGGAATCGATCTCGCGCCGGTCCTCACGGAAATGGTGCTCTGGGCAGCCGGGCACGAAGATACCGGTAATCAAGCGCTTGTCCGGCAAATACAAATGGACAAAGAGCAATTCATAACTGGCGTGCGGCAACGCTGGGCCGAAACGAACCGAGCACCCGATCGCAACTTCCAGGGAAAACTCAGGCCTTCGCCAGATATTCGGCGAGTTGGTCCAGGGTCCCCTTGAAGCCCTGCTTCATCGAATCGAAACCGGACTCGAAGGTCTTGCGCTCTTCCTCGGTTGCGTTTTCGGGTCTCCCGCGCATTTCTACGATCGTCTTGCCATCCTGCTCGGTGAACGTCATGTAATTCAGAACTTCGAGAGGCCAGGTCGGGCTCCATGGATGGCGCGTTGTCTTGGCGTCTTTGTCCGAAAAGGAATTGACGAAGACGAGCCGTTCCGGCGGGACAATCTCCCGATAGATGAACTTGCCCCACATCTCCTGGCCATCAGGGGAACGCATGCAATAGTGAAAAAGGCCGCCCGGACGAAGTTCCATTTTGCAGGACACCCACGTGAAGCCCTTGGGGCCCCACCAGTGCTTCATGTGCTCAGGGTCGGTGCAAACCTTGAAGACGAGGTCACGGGGAGCATCGAAGACGCGTGCGATGACGAAGTCTCTGCCGGAAGCAGGAGGTCTCGACAACTGTTCCGCAAGCCGATCCAGAGTTTGCTTCCCGCCTTCGATGGCCCCATATGTCTTGACGACATGTTCGCGTACCGCAGCGGTGGGGAAGACCATCCGTAAGGTGAGCTTGGTCTTGTCGCCTTGCGCCTCGAACATCCACGTGGCCTCAAACTGCGCACCAGGATCGCCTTTTTTGCCCCCGCCATGCGAGTAGACGATACGCTCGGGTTTCACGACCTCGATAAATTTGCTCTCGTTGGGATAGTCGGTGCCATCGGGCCCGTGCATGGTGTGCCGCCAGATGCCGCCCGGCCGCACATCCATCTCGTGAATCGTGGTGGTGAAGCCTCGTGGCCCCCACCATTGCACCACCTGTTCCGGATCGGTCCACGCATTCCAGACGAGCTCGCGGGGAGCATCGAAGACGCGGGTGAGGACAATTTCGCGGTCTGCAGTGTCAGCAGCGGGGCTAGTTGCTGCATTGCGATCGGCCATGCTTGTTCTCCTTATCTTGGCGTGCAAATTCGTGATTCCATACTTGAGACCGGAAAATGGGATCGCGAGGTCACTCCGATCGCAGCGCCTCCGTGACGTCTACGCGCGCGGCGCGCGCCGCAGGCAGCACTGACGCCACGACCGCGGCGGCCAGCAGCACAACCACCGATACAACCACAGGCAGGCTGCCCGGCATCTGCACGTCCTCGAAATAGCTGCGGGCCAGACGCACCAGCACGTACCCAGATGCCGCGCCTGCGACGACGCCCGCCGTCGCCATCACCGCGCCCTCCGCAATGACGCTCGCCAGGAGTTGCCGCGGCTGCGCTCCAATCGCCAGCCGGACGCCGAACTCGCGCGTCCGCGCGCTAACCGAGAATGCCAGCACGCCGGCGACGCCGACCAGCGCAATTGCCAGCGCGACAGTTGCGAAGCCGCCGAACACCAGGGTGTTCAGCCGGTCCGGTGTCAGGACTTCGGCGCGGACGTCTTCGAGAGTTGCGGCGCGCTCAACGGGTTGGTCGACCGACATGTCGCGAATGATGCGAGTGACCGGTGTGACCAGCGAATAAGGATTTGCGCTGGTGTGGATGAAGAGGCGACCGCCAAACATTGGACCCTCTTCAAAAGGGCTATAGATTGTGAGGATGGGCCCAGGAACAACGTGTTCGTCGTCAATATCGGCGGTGACGCCAATAATGCGGTGCGGCGCGGTGCTAATCCCGGGGATGAATTTCATCACGGGATCCGTCCAATAGACATGGCGATTGACGGCATCCTGATTGGGGAACATGCGCTGTGCGAGAGTCTCACTGACGATAACGATGGGGTCTTTACTTTGGCCGTCGAGCGCGTTGAAATCACGGCCGGCGATGATGGGAACGCCGAGCGCGGCAAAGAATCCGGGAGAGATGGTCCGCAACTGCGCGCGAGGATCCTCTTCGCCGGGGGCATGAACATGGCCGTCCGCGGAGAACTGCAAACCAGGACCAAAGCTGCCTGCGTCGCGCCAGGGAACGACAATGCCGAAAGCGGTCTTGTTCACGCCGGGTAGCGCATCAATGCGACGCATCGATTCCTTGTAGAAATCGACCACTTGCTGAGGCGTTTTTCCGTAGGACATAGCGGGAACGTTGATGGCCAGCACGTGGCGCGTGTCGAGGCCGGTCTGCACGGATTGCAGCGAGAGCAGCGTTTTGACCAATGCGCTGGCGCCCGCCAGTAGCACGAAGGACGCGGCAATCTGCGTCACGGCGAAGACGCGCAGTCGGCGATTCGTACTGCCCGTGATCCGCACGCTGCCGTTTGAGAGACCGATTCCTTGCGAGGAGTCAGCCGACGGCAGACGCGGGACAAACGCCAAAAGCACCGCCGCGACGACCGCCAGCGCCGCCCCGACCCAGAGCATACTCGAGTCCACGGTCAGGTCGAGCGCGCGGACCGAAAAGCGCGAGGCGTACCGCGCCAGGATGTCAACCATGGGCCGAGCGCTCAGCACTCCGAGCGTCGCGCCGGCTCCGCAGAGCAGGAGGCTTTCAGCCAGCAGGACTCGCCGAAGCGCGCCGGTGGTTGCGCCGAGCGCCGCGCGGATCGACAGCTCACCCTCCCGCCGAACCGTCCGCGACAGAATCAGGTTGGCGACGTTCGAGCACGCGATGACAAAGACGAGCCCCGAAGCCGCCAGCAGCACCAGCAGGACGGTCCTGGCGCGTGAGGTAATCTGGTCGCGCAATAGTTTCGCGTCGATCCGAAAGTGTGCTTGCGCCGGATACTCTGCGGGATGCGCTTTGACCATCGCTCCATGCACGGCGCGGAGCTCAGCGCGCGCTTGCTCGAGATCCGTGCCAGGCGCGAGCCGGCCGAAAAGTTCCGTCATTCGATGGACGCGCCCGTTCTGCATGGTCGCGGAGAGATGATGGGGGCTGGTGACAATGTTGGCAATGATTTCAGTATCGGTGGGATATTGGATAGAGGGTTCGAGGACGCCGATGATGGTGGCAGATCTATCGCCGAAGCCGCTGCCGAGGCGAAGGGCTTTACCGACGACGGAAGGATCGCTCTTGAGAGTGCTCGACCAGAACCGATAGGTCAGGACGGCGACGCCAGCGGCCTTAGGACCATCGTCTTGCGGGCCGATGAGACGGCCGAGGACGGGATGGAGGCCCACCACGTCAAAATAGGAGCCGTCAACGACGCCGGCGCGAACTTCCCGGGGTTCGCCGAGGCCGATCATGGTGAAACCGACCGTGGAGAACTCGCCGAAGGAGCTGAGGGTTTTGACGCTTGCGCGCAGGTCTTGAATTTCCGGCACGGAGAATGGGACGCCCCCGGGGCTGATGCCAGGCGCGCTTTGTTGGATGTAGATCAGCCGGTCTTCGTCGCGGTTGACGAGCGGCCGCAGAAGCACACCGCGAACCAGGCTGAAGATCGCCGCGTTCGCCCCAATGCCCAGCGCCAGTGTGATCACCACGGTGAACGCCAGCCCTTTGGTCCGCCCCAGCGAGCGGACCGCGAACCTCACGTCACGCAAGAACGTCATGACGGGCTCGAAAAGTTGCGAATCTTCCGGGTGGCTCTTGCTCATGGGTTACTCCTTTGATTCCGTTGCCACGTAGGCTGCGAGACGCTCCAGGCTCTGCGTCCAGCCCGCTTCCATCCCCGCGAGGTACGGGGCGGCTTGGGGAGTCTTCTTGATAACGCGCGCCCGCAAGATTTGTTTCGTCTTGCCACTTTCTTCGGCGAAGGTCACGGTCGCCAGCACCTCAAACATCGGGTTGCCGTCCAAATCCAGGGCCGCGCTAGTAAAAAGGAGCCGCTCGGGCTCGACGACCTCCTGGTAGACCCCCGTCATGGGATAGACAGTACCGTCGGGGCCGCGCATGTGAATAAGAATGGCTCCGCCGGGCCGTAAGTCCAACTCGCAGACCGGGTTAGTAAATCCGTGGGGACCCCACCACCGCGCAACGTGCTTTGGATCGGTCCACAACTTGAACACGAGTTCCCGTGGCGCGTCAAACACACGAGTCAGCACCAACTCCTGCTCTTCATTTGCCATGATGCTTCCTGTGGCCATGGTTTTTCTCCTTTTTCTGGACGTCGCGCAAATAGTCATCCAGACGATCAAAGCTCTCTGTCCAGAACCGCCGGTAGTGCGCCACCCAATCGGCGACGTCCTTCAGCGGCGCGGCCGTGATCCGGCAGGGCCGCCACTGCGCCTCTCGCCCGCGTGTAATCAAACCGGCATGTTCCAGCACCTTGAGGTGCCGGGAGACGGCGGGCATGCTCATCGCAAAGGGCGCAGCCAGCTCCGTGACGGTTGCCTGGCCGGTGGCCAGGCGCGCGAGGATGGCGCGGCGAGTCGGGTCGGAGAGCGCGGCTAGCGTGGTGCTTAGGTGGTCAGGTACCATGAGCTATTAAACACCCCTGTTAAATAACACGCCTGTTAAATACTACAGGATTTGCGAACTGTCAAGAGTTCTTGTGAGGCTCTGCCGGGAAGTCGAGGATGTCTGGGAACGCTGAGTAGAGACGGAAAAAGATTCTTGGGTTGACCGATTGCTGATTCAAGTCAAGAATGCTTAGATCATGGCGCAAAAACTATCGGACAAAAAACTGGCTGTCCTGGGCACAGGAAAACTCGGCGGGATTTTGCTGCGAGCTTACCTGAAACAGGAGCTCTTCTCGCCGAAGCGCGTTACGGCCACGGTAAAGCACGGCGAAAAGGCCTCGGTGCTGACGAAGGAACTGGGCGTGAGCGTGACGACCGAAAACCGCAAGGCGGTGCACGGCGCGGACATCGTGCTCCTCGCCGTGAAGCCGCAAGTGGTGGGCGAAGTGTTGAAAGAGATCGCGCCGGAGCTGAATGAGAAGACGCTGGTCATTTCCGTTGCCGCGTCGGTGCCCACGAGCTACATCGAGCAGCGGCTCGGGAGAAAAGTCCCCGTGGTGCGCGCGATGCCCAATACGCCTTCGGCCGTGGGATGCGGAATGACGGGCATTTGCCGCGGCGCGCATGCAGGGGCGGAGCACCTGGAGATGGCACGGGCGATGTTCAACGCCGTCGGGCGCACGGTGGTCGTTGACGAGAAAAACATGGACGCAGTGACCGGGCTTTCGGCGAGCGGCCCGGCGTATGCCTACATCATTCTCGAGTCGCTCGCGGAAGCCGGCGTCAAGGTGGGTCTCCCGCGCGACGTAGCGACGCTGCTCGCAGCGCAGACCATGAAAGGCGCGGCGAGCGTGGTTCTGGAAACGGGCGATCACCCCGCTTTGCTGAAGGATGCCGTGACGACGCCCGCGGGATGCACCATCGACGGAATCATGGAATTGGAAGAAGGCAAGCTCCGCGTGACGCTCATCAAGGCGGTTGTGAAGGCCACCAGCCGCGCCGGAGAGCTGCTATTCGAGAAGTAAGCCGGCCCGAAATTGACAATGGTGGTAGGATGCTGCGTGAGAGGGAATGATGCAGAGCGCGTACATTCCTGTGTTGATTTATGCGGCGTTGGTGGTGGCGTTTCCCGCGGTAACACTGGTCCTAGCAAAGTTCATTCGGCCGGCATCGACGTCCTTCGGCGCTAAGCTCAAGCCTTATGAATGCGGGATCCCTCCGGAGAGCGATGCGCGCGGACGGTATTCGGTGCGGTTTTACATCGTGGCCATGTTATTTGTGATTTTCGACGTGGAGACGATGTTCCTCATTCCGTGGGCGATTTTGTACAAAGGGTGGGTCGCGGCGCACCAGGGGCTATTCGCTCTCGTTTCAATGATGCTGTTTCTCGGAATCTTGCTCGTCGGGTATTTGTGGCTGTACAAGAAGGGCGCTCTTGAGTGGGTGTGAGTTGTAATTCTCCTTCTCACCCAAACCTCAACATCCCGTTCGCAAGTTGTTCTGATTGACTCAGTTTGCACCGTGTGTTAGAAACGCGGCGATTGAATTCCCGGCTGCTCTCCTGTTGCAGATTGTGAACGGCAAGCGGTTCACCGCAGCCTGTCTTACTCTGGGTCCATGGCCGACGATCCCAAGGAACCTAAACCGCCTCAAGTCCTCACGGGCGAAAAGCCCGCAAGCATTACATCCCCTGTGTCAACTCCCCCTGCCAATCCTGTGGACGCAAGTCCGCCCGCTGCTCCTCCGAAACCGGTGGCTCCCGCCCCTCCCAAACCGCCCGTGGTGCTGCAGACTCCGCTCGACAACGAATTCGTCGCACGATTTCGTGCCAAGTTCGGTGCGGCGCTTTTGGAAGCGACGGAGGACCGCAAGCAGGCTATTCTCACCCTGGAGCGCGCCCGGCTGGTGGAATTGGCGCTGCACCTGCGCGACGAAGAAAAATTCGACATGCTCGCCAACTTGACGGCGGTGGATTGGCCAAAGCGCGAGAAGCGGTTTGACGTGGTTCTCAACCTGTACTCCTTCGCGAAGAACGAGCGGCTGAGGCTGAAAGTGTGGGCGGCGGACGGTGAGGAAGTGCCGAGCGTCGTGGCCGTCTGGCCCGCGGCCAATTGGCAGGAACGCGAAGTTTTTGACATGTTCGGAATTATTTTTTCCGGGCACCCAAATTTGAAACGCATTCTGTTGCCAGACGAGTGGCAAGGCTATCCGCTGCGGAAAGACTATGACATCTTGCAGCAGGATTCGGCCTGGGTCCGGGAAAATCTCGGAATTGAGAGCGGGCAGTGAAGCGATTCCAGCCGTAAAGGGAAGACGACCCTGAGTATTGATACCACAAACGATCGCAAGACGCTGTTGGGCGCGGATGAGCTGATCATCAACATGGGGCCGCAGCATCCGTCCACGCATGGGGTGTTGCGCGTCAAATTGAAGCTCGATGGCGAGCGCGTGATCGGGTCGGAGTGCATCATCGGGTATTTGCACCGGGGCGTTGAGAAAATCGCGGAGAACCGCACGTATCAGCAATTTGCTCCTTATGTCGACCGCATGGACTATGTCGCGGCCGTCAGCAGCGGCCTGGGATATTGCGAGGCCGTGGAAAAATTGCTGGTGGCGGAAGCTCCACCGCGGGCGCGCGTGATTCGAACCATCTTGACGGAGCTGCAGAGAATCGCCAGCCACCTCCTCTGGCTCGGCACGCATGCTTTGGACATTGGCGCCCTGACTCCGCTCTTCTACTGCTTCCGCGAGCGCGAAGAAATTCTGAAGATTTTTGAAAAGTACTGCGGAGCGCGCCTGACGACGCATGCGTTTCGAATTGGCGGGCTGCAATACGAGGCCTATGACACTTTCGAGAAGGACGTTGAACGGTTCTGCAAGGATTTTGAATCGCGCATCGTTGAATACGAGACGTTGCTCACGCAAAATCGCATCTGGATTGGCCGTACGAAGGGCGTGGGGATTCTGACCGCGGCAGATGCAATCGCGTTTGGGGTGACCGGGCCGGTGCTCCGGGCCAGCGGCGTGAAATGGGATATCCGCAAGGCCATGCCTTACGCGGCGTACGATCAATATAAGTTCGAGATTCCTGTCGGCACAACTGGAGACACGTACGATCGTTATCTGGTCCGGATGGAGGAGATGCGGCAATCGCGGCTGATTTGCCTGCAAGCCATCGAGAATATTCCCAGCGGGCCGATTATGGCGAAAGTGGGGAAGGTACTGAAGCCGCCGCCGGGCGAGGTCTATCACGCGATTGAAGCACCAAAGGGCGAAATCGGCTATTACATCGTGAGCGACGGCACGGTACAGCCGTATCGTGTGCACATCCGGCCGCCTTCCTTCATAAATTTGCAGGCGTTCGATCGCATGGTGCGGGGACACCTGGTGGCCGATGTAGTGGCTATCATCGGAACGATTGATATCGTGCTGGGAGAAGTGGACCGTTGATGAATGCCGTATTCCAGGCAACGATCGAGTTCTTGAGGCTCTACTGGGCGCCGCTGCTCTGTGGCGTGGCCGTCGTCGCCATCCTGCCGCTGATCGTCGGCTACATCGTGCTGGTGGAACGCAAAATCATGGCGGACATGCAAGCGCGGCTTGGCCCCATGCGCGTTGGGCCGCACGGTTTGCTGCAGCCGATCGCCGACGCGGTGAAACTGCTCATCAAAGAAGACATCATCCCGGACAATGCCGACAAACTCGTCTTCTGGCTCGCACCCGTGCTTTCCGTCGGCGCGGGGCTGCTTGCTCTGGCCGGCTTGGCGATCGGACCGGCATTTCAGATCGCTCAGGACATCAACATTGGCATTCTCTTCGTTGTGGGTGTCAGTGCCATGGGGATTTTTGGCATTGTGCTGGGGGGATGGGCCTCGAACAGCCACTATTCGCTGATGGGGGCGCTGCGCAGTTCGGCGCAGTTGGTGAGTTACG
>WNFD01000582.1_pt1 | contig 46052 bp, 41 predicted proteins | sample 5400491 | NCBI WGS metagenome assembly WNFD01 (sample SAMN13153343, study PRJNA577476) | soil metagenome | isolation source: 120 cm saprolite under Douglas fir tree site 2 hole 2 replicate 2 | place: USA:California | collected 2015-04-18
AGGACCCCGGCACGCCGGTGGCCATGGCGCGCGAGATCCACGCGGCGCTCCCGGGCGCGCAGCTCGCCATCCTTCGCTCGGCCTCTCACCTGTCGAACGCGGAGCAGCCCGAGGAATTCAACCGCGTGCTCCTGGATTTTCTCGACAAGGCGGCAGGTCGCAGCGCGCGCTAGCCTGGACCATTCGATCCCTCTCCCCCCACTGGGGGGAGAGGGCAGGGTGAGGGGGTCAGCTGTTCACGAATAGCCCCAAGGAAGCTGGCGCGTCCCCATGACGGCGGAGCGACCCGGACGAGCATGGGTCCGGCCCCTGCGCCTGTGGTGCGGGCTCATCCTGTTCGCGTACCTCCTGACGCACTTCAGCAACCACGCCCTCGGCCTCATCTCGCTGCGCGCCATGGAGACGGGCCGGCTCTGGTTCCTCGCGCTGTGGCGCAATCCCGTGGGGGAGACGCTGCTCTTCGGCGCCCTGCTCGTGCACTGGCTGCTCGGGCTCTGGCTGCTCTACCGGCGCCGGACACTACGCATGCCTCTCTGGGAGGCGACGCAGATCATCTTCGGCCTGGCCGTGCCGCCCCTGCTGGTCTTCCACATCGTCGGCACGCGACTGGCGAACGCCATGTATGGCACCGAGGATCTCTACACGCGGGTCGTGCTCTTCCTCTGGGTGGATCCCTGGAATTTTTACCGTCAAACGACGCTCTTCGTGATCGCGTGGACCCACGGCTGCATGGGTCTCCACTTCTGGCTGCGGTTCCGTGGCTGGTACCCGCGCTTCTTTCCCCTGGTCCTCAGCGCCTTCGTGCTCGTGCCCGTCCTTGGATATCTGGGCTTTGCCGAGGCGGGACGGGAGGTGAGCGCTCTCGCGCGCGAGCCCGGCTTCGTCCAGCGCCTCATGGTCGAGACACGCACACCCTCGCCGGAGCAGCGGGCCACCCTCGTGCGCGTGCGAGACGGGCTCGGGTACAGCACCTGGGGACTGCTGCTGCTGACTTTGCTCGCACGCGGCGTGCGCGAGTATCTCTCTCCGCGTCAGGCCACGGTACGAGTCTCCTATCCCGATGGCCGCAGCGTCGCCGTGCCGGTTGGATCGACCGTCCTCGAGGCGAGCCGCTCGGCGGGCATCCCCCACGCGTCGGTCTGCGGTGGTCGCGGGCGCTGCTCGACCTGCCGCATCCGCGTCTCCGGAGACCCGGGGTTGCCGCCGGCGAGCCCTCAGGAGCTGCGCGTGCTCCAGCGCGTGGGCGCCCCGCCCAATGTGCGCCTGGCCTGCCAGCTCCGCCCGAGCCGGGACCTGGCGGTGACGCCGCTTATCCAGGTGGCGGTGAGCACCGGCGCCGCGCCCGCGTCGAGCGCTGCCCACCACGGGCAGGAGCGCGAGATCGCCGTGCTCTTTGCCGATCTTCGCGGCTTCACCCGTCTCGCCGAGCACAAGCTGCCTTACGACGTCGTCTTCTTCCTCAATCGCTATTTCGAAGCGGTGGGCACTGCCATCGCCGAGGCCGGCGGCATCGCGAACCAGTACACGGGCGACGGCGTCATGGCCCTCTTCGGCGTCGAGACCGCGCCGGAGACGGCCTGCCGACAGGCGCTACGGGCCGCCGCGGGCATGGTGGCCCGGGTGCAGGAGTTCAGCCGATCGTTCGGGGCCGAGCTCGAGTCGCCGCTGCGCCTCGGTGTCGGGATTCACACGGGGACGGTCGTGGTCGGAGAGATGGGCTATGGCGACACGCGCTATCTGACCGCCGTGGGCGACACCGTGCACGTGGCGAGCCGGCTCGAGGCGCTGACCAAGGAGTACCAGTGCGAGCTCGTGGTGTCCGAGCAAGTGCTCTCGCGCGCGGGACTGGCCGGCGCCGACTATCCGCGCCACGAGCTGACCGTTCGGAACCGCGAGGCGCCCCTGCGCGTCGCCGTGGTTGCGGAGGCGCGAGGCCTCGCCGCGCAGATCCCGGCCGACCATGCGAGGGCCGGCGGGTGACCCCGCCGTCCACTGCGTCTCAACCGAGCTATGCCGAGCGCGCGCGCAAGCTTGTCAAGCTCGCGCCCGCGGGCATGCTCTCGACCGTTTCACGCCGGCATGCAGGTCATCCCTTCGGCTCCGTAATGCCCTACGCGCTCGACGAGCGGGGGACGCCACTCTTTCTCATCAGCGCCATGGCCGTTCACACCCAGAACCTCGAGGCAGATCCACGCGCGAGCCTCCTCGTGACGCCCCCGGATTGGTCCGACAATCCTCTGGCCGGTGAGCGCGTCACGCTCATGGGACGCGTTACGAGTGTTACCGACGACAGGCAGTCGGTCACGCGCGCAGCCTATCTCGATCGCCATCCGGAGGCGAGCCAATGGGCCGACTTCGGAGACTTTGGCTTCTGGCGGCTCGAGGTCGCCGATATCTACTACGTCGGCGGCTTCGGCGCGATGGGATGGGTGACGGTGGCGGACTATACGACGGCGCGGCCGTAGCCCTCCGCAGCGCTTGCCCACGCAGGCGCCTTCGCCTAACCTGTCGTCGATCGCGGTGCGGTCGTGAAGGTCCGTGAGAAACAAGGAGATGACGATGCGGCGGGGCGCAAAGCCCACGAAGTCCAAGGTCAAAGGCAAGCCCCCTGCCGCCCGCAAATCGCTCAAGAACGACGGCTCCAGGATCCGCGGCCTCGAGAGGCGCCTCGCGGAAGCGCTGGAGCAGCAAACCGCGACGAGCGAGATCCTGCGAGTGATCGCGAGTTCGCCCACTGATGTGGAGCCTGTCCTCATGACCGTGGCTGAGCGGGCAGCCCGGCTGTGCGATGCCAACGATGCGTTGATCTTCCGGAAGGAGGGTAACGGGTTACGAGCCCTGGCCCGGTGGGGCTCGGTGCCGACCGTGATGACACCGGAAACGGTACTCACCATCGACCGCACCTTCGTCGCCAGCCGCGCGGTCATTGATGCGCGGGTCGTCCACATTCCTGATGTCCAGGCGGCCTTCGACGAATTTCCCGGTTCGAGACGCTACATGGGCGTCACTGGTGTCCGCACTGTTTTGGCGGTGCCGCTTCTCCGTGAAGGCGTTGCGATCGGTGCAATCCTGATACGACGCCTGGAGGTCGAGCCATTCACTGACAAGCAGATTGGCCTGGTAACAACCTTCGCCGACCAGGCCGTCATCGCCATCGAGAACGTCCGCCTCTTCACCGAGCTGCAGCAGAAGAACGGGGCGCTCACTCAGGCGCACGCCCAAGTCAGCGAGTCCCTCGAGCAGCAGACGGCGACGGCCGAGATCTTGCGGGCGATCTCGAGCTCCCCGACGGATATCCAGCCAGCGTTCGACATCATCGCCGAGAGTGCCGTCAGGCTGTGCGGTGCTGAGGCGAGCACGGTCACACGCTTCGATGGCGAATGGGTTCGCCTCGTCGCGGTGTATGGCTCGAGCCCAGAGGGAGTCGATGCCGTTCGGCGCTCGTACCCCATGCATGGAGGCGGTGCATCGGCGGCGGCGCGGTCGATTCGTGACCGCGCGATCGTTCATATCCCGGATGTCCTGGTCGACGAGGGGTACGGTGTCCCGGAGGCAGCGGTGGCGAGTGGTTTTCGCGCGACGCTGGCCGTGCCCATGCTTCGTGAGGGACGCGCCATAGGCGCGATCGCTATCGGCCGGAGTGAGCCGGGCGAGTTCAGCGAGAGACAGATCGAGCTGCTTCGCACGTTCGCCGATCAGGCGCTGATCGCCATCGAGAACGTGCGCCTGTTCACGGAGCTCCAGGAGAAGAACCATGCCCTCACCGCTGCTCATGCGCAGGTTACCGAAGCCCTCGAGCAGCAGACGGCGACGGCGGAGATCCTGCGCGTCATCAGCCAGTCGCAGACTGACGTCCAGCCGGTCTTCGACACGATCGTCAGAAGCGCCGTGAGGTTGTGCGACGGACTGGGCAGCGTGCTCTATCAGTTCGACGGCGAACTGATCCATCAGATCGCCCAGCACAACTACACCCCCGAAGCCCTCGAGACGGCGCACCGTATATTCCCGGCGCGCCCAACCCGGACCCTGGGGACCGGCCGAGCGATCCTAGAGCGCGCGGTGGTCCACATACCCGACGTGGAGGTCGATCCCGAGTACCAGCATCACGCGCTGTCCCGCGTGGTCGGTTATCGAAGCGGGCTCTGGGTACCAATGCTGCGGGAAGGCGCTCCCATCGGCGTCATCGTGGTGACGCGCGCCGAGGCCGGACCGTTCTCAGATAGCGAGATCGAGCTGCTGAAGACCTTCGCCGACCAGGCGGTCATCGCCGTCGAGAATGTGCGCCTGTTCAAGGAGCTGCAGGCGCGGACGGGCGAGCTGACCCAGTCGGTCGAGCAGTTGACGGCCCTGGGCGAGGTCAGCCGGGCCGTCAGCTCGACGCTCGATGTCGAGACGGTGCTCGACACGATCGTGTCGCGCGCCAGCCAGCTGGCCGGCGCCGACGGCTGCTCGATCTACGAGTACGACGTGGCCACCGAGCAGTTCGAGCTGCGCGCGACCCACAACTTCGACGCGGAGTTCGTCGAGGCCCTCCGAGCGGTGCCCCTCCGGAAGGGCGAAGGAATCATGGGGCGCGCGGCCGAGATGCGCGAGCCCATCCAGGTCCCCGACATCACCCAGCCCGGGGCCTACCAGAGCAGCGCGCGGGACACGCTTATCCGGTTCGGGTACCGGGCGCTCCTCTCCGTACCCCTGCTCCGCGAAGACCAGATCATCGGCAGCCTGTCCTTCAACCGGAAGGCGGCGGGAGAGTTTCCCCCGGAGGTCGTGGACGTCCTGAAGACCTTCGCTACCCAGTCTGCCCTGGCCATCCAGAACGCCCGGCTCTTCCGGGAGATCGCGGAGAAGAGCGCCCAGCTCGAGGCGGCCAGCCGCCACAAGTCGGAGTTCCTCGCCAACATGTCGCACGAGCTGCGCACGCCGCTGAACGCCATCATCGGCTTCTCCGAGGTGTTGACCGAGCGCATGTTCGGCGAGCTGAACGACAAGCAGGACGAGTACCTGAAGGATATCCACGCCTCCGGCCAGCACTTGCTGTCCCTGATCAACGACATCCTCGATCTCTCGAAGATCGAAGCGGGACGCATGGAGCTGGAGCTGTCGGACTTCCACCTGCCGAGCGCCATCGAGAACGCGCTGATCCTGGTGCGGGAGCGGGCGAGCCGGCACGGGATCAGGCTGGGCAGCACCATCGACGAGCGGCTCGGGATGATCGGCGGCGACGAGCGGAAGGTGAAGCAGGTGCTCTTGAACCTTCTCTCCAACGCCCTGAAGTTCACGCCCGAAGGGGGCCGGATCGACGTCGGCGCGGGCCTGAGCAGCGATGTGGCGGAGGTGTCCGTGACGGACACCGGCGTGGGTATCGCCCCCGAGGATCAGGAAGCGGTGTTCGAGGAGTTCCGACAGGTTGGGGGCGCGGAGAAGAAGGCAGAAGGCACCGGGCTCGGGCTGGCCCTGTCGCGAAAGTTCATCGAGCTGCATGGCGGGCAAATCTGGGTGAAGAGTCAGGTAGGGGTGGGCTCGACGTTCACCTTCACGCTACCGGTTGGTCGTGGCGACTGAGCTGATCCTCCTCGTCGAGGACAACCTATTGACAGACTCCGTACCCGGTACGGGGGCGTCCAAAGCTGTAGCGCCGTCGGTGTATCGTATTGTGGGCGCTGACAGGATATTCGGCGAGCGTCTAGACTCCGCGCATGGAGGACGGCGATGAGCGTGGACGTGGTGCGGCGGCTGTTCACAGCGGACGAGTATTTCCAGATGATCGAAGCCGGCATCCTGGCCGCCGACGATCGGGTCGAGCTCATCGAGGGTGAGATCCTCGAGATGCCTCCGCGTGCTCCCGACCACAATGCGTCCACGGCGATCCTGAATCGTATGCTCGTGCTTGGAACCGGATTGCGCGGTTTCATCTTGCCAGGGGGAACGATTCGGCTTTCGACCAGATCTGCTCCGGTACCCGATATTGTTGTCTTGCGGCCTCACCCTCGAAAGTATCGGGACAAGTATCCCGAGCCTGAGGATGTGCTCTTGCTCGTAGAAGTTTCCGACAGCTCCCTGCGCCGTGACCGTGAACTCAAGGTACCGCTCTACGCCCGTGCGGGGATCAACGAGTACTGGATCGTGAACGTCCGCGAAGAGATTCTCGAGGTCTACAAGAAGCCTACGGGTTCAGCCTACGCGACGGTGCAGCAATTCCCCAGATCTGAGTCGGTCACTCCCTCGGCCTTTCCAGATCTTCACCTTTTCGTCGACGAGATCTTTGCTTAGCGACCAGGTAGCTCACCCTGCTCAGTAGTCCTTCGGATCCAGCCAGTCACGCAGCCCGTCGCCCGCCAAATTGAAGGACAGGGTCAGCGAGAAGATGGCCAGCCCGGGCCACCACGCCATCCAGGGCGCGCTCTCGAGAAACTGCTGGGCGGCGTTGAGCATGGTGCCCCAGCTCGGGCTCGGCGGCTGGACGCCCAGCCCCAGGAAGGACAGGATCGCCTCCGCGATGATCGCGCCCGGGATGGACACGGTGGCCTGCACGAGGAGAGCGCTCGCGATGTTGGGCAGGATGTGCCGCCCCATCACGCGCAGATCGCCGGCGCCGAGGGCTCTCGCCCCCTGCACGAAGTCTTCCTCGCGGCTCCCGAGCACGAGGCCGCGGGTGAGCCGGATGTAGGTCGGCGTCGCCGCCACGCCGATGGCCAGCGTGGCGTTCGTGAGCGAGGGGCCCAGGATCGTCACGAGGCCGATGGCCAGGATGAGGAAGGGAAACGAGAGCCACGCGTCGGTGAGCCGCATGATGAGCTGGTCGAACGCGCCACGATAGAAGCCGGCCACCAGACCGGCGGGCACACCGACCACGATCGCGAGGAGGATGGAGAAGACGCCCGCCTGCATGGAGATGCGGGTGCCCCATATCACGCGCGAGAGCACGTCGCGCCCCAGATCGTCCGTCCCCAGCGGATGGGCGGCGCTCGGGGCCTTGCGGATCTGGCTCCAGTCGGTATGCAGCGGATCGGCCGGAGCAATCCAGGGCGCGCCGAGGGCGAGCAGCACGTAGAGCAGGACCACCGTGGCTCCGGCCAGGGCGGGCGGACGCCGCGCCGCGCGCCGCCAAGCGCGCTGGAGCGCGGTCGTCGCTACTCCGGCGTGGGCCGCGGCCATGGGGGTCGCCACCACGGTGCCGTCACCGCGCATTGACCGCTCCCTTGATCCGGATGCGCGGGTTCAGCAGCGAATACGATACGTCCACGAGCAGGTTGATCAGGACATAGGCGCTCGCCGTGATCAGGACGACGCCCTGCACGAGCGGGTAGTCTCGCGTGAAGACCGATTCCACGATGAGCCGGCCGAATCCCGGCACGACGAAGATCTGCTCTGTCACCACGGCCCCGCCCATCAAGGCGCCCATCTGCAGGCCGAGGATGGTGACCACGGGGATGAGCCCGTTACGGATGGCGTGGCGAAAGATGACCGCGCGCCCCGCCAGCCCTTTGCTGTAGGCCGTCCGGATGTAATCCGCGGTCAAGACCTCGATCATGCTGTTGCGCGTCTGGCGCATGAGCACGGCGGCGAGGGTGCTGCCGAGCACGAAGGCGGGCATGAGCATGCGCGTGAGGTTGCCCGCGGGGTTCTCCACGAAGGACACGAAGCCTGAGGCGGGGAGCCATCCGAGTCGGACCGAGAAGAAGAGGATGAGCATGATCCCCAGCCAGAAGCTCGGGACGGATAGGCCGCAGAGCGACAGCCCGTTAGCCAGATAGTCCCAGACGGTGTTGCGCCGCACGGCGGACAGGACACCGACCGGGATGGCGATGGCGAGGGCGACCAGGATGGACAGGCAGGCCAGCTCCATGGTGATGGGCAGCTTGCGCGCCACCGTCTTGGTCACGGTCTCCCGGGTGCGGATGGACTCGCCCAGGTCGCCGCGAAGGGCGAGGCCGACCCAGCGGAAATACTGCACGGGGATCGGGTCGTTGAGTCCGTACTTCTGGCGGATCTCCTCGAGGCCCGCCGCGTCGGCCTCGGTGCCCGCCATCACGCGCGCGGGATCTCCGGGGATGAGGCGCACGCCCGTGAAGACGATGAGACTGATGACGGCGAGGGTGACCGCCGAGATGGCGAGGCGCTGGATCAGGTATTCGAGCACGGCCCGTCAGGCGGCCGGCGCCGCTTTCCCTTTCGAGCGCAAAGCCGGTCGCCCCCGTCCAGCTACTGCCAGGAGACGCCCTTGATGCGGATGAGGCCGTCGGGCACGGCCTTGTAGCCCTTGAGGCTCTTCGGGTGCGAGACGATGTAGTTGGCGTGATAGAGGTACAGGATATTGCGACGGGCGAAGGCGAACTTGTCGACGGCCTGCCGGTACAGGGAGATGCGCTGCGTGACGTCGCTGACCTCGCGTGCCCGATTCAGGATCGCGTCCACGCCCTCGTCGCATGATTGCGTCGTGTTGAGGGTGGCGCCGCAGGTATGGAACTGGAAGATGTTCGCGTCCGGGTCTACCCGCCCGCTCCAGCCGATGAGGAAAGCCTGATCCTTGCCCGCGTCGTTGTCGTTGAGAGCGGAGGCGAACTCGGAGGGCTTGAGGCTGATGTTGAAGCCTGCCTCTTTCACCATGCCCTGGATGACCTCGCCCGCCCGCCGCTGCTGCGGGTCGTTGATGATGACCATCTCGAAGCTGTAGCCATTCGGCAGCCCCGCGTCGGCAAGAAGCTTCTTGGCCTTGGCCACGTCACGCACCGGGCACTTGCGGCTCTTGTCGTGGAAGGGGCTCACGGGCGAGATGGGCGTGCAGCCGGGCGTGTACTGCCCGTCCCAGGCGACCTGGTTGAGGGCCACGCGGTCGATGGAGAGGTCCAGCGCCTCGCGCACGCGCGGGTCGTTGGCGAGCGGGGTGCCCAGATCCCCGGCCGGGTGAGGCGGCTTGCCGTTCTTGTTACGCAGGTTGATGGTCAGCCCCGAGTAGGCGATGCCCGTCACGCTCGATACCTCGAATTTGCCTTCCTTGCGCAGGTTGGCGGCGTCCGTCGGCCCCACGAGATGCATCACGTCGATGTCGCCCGAGCGCAGGTTGGCCAGCCGCACGTTGTCGTCGGGAATGATGCGGAAGATCAGGCGATCGAACTTGGCGGCCGCCTTGTCGAAGTAGTGCGGGGATCGCTCCAGGACGATCCGGTCCTGGGAGATGCGCTCCACGAACTGCCACGGCCCCACGCACACCGGCGCGGTGCCGAACTTGTCGCCCAGCTTGTTCGCCGCCGTCGGCGAGACGGGCATCCCCGAGCGGTCGGCCAGGATCGCCACGAGCGGGGAGAAGGGCCTATTGAGCTTGAGCCGCACCGTCAGGGGATCCACGACCTCGATGCTGTTGACCGACTCGAGCTCGGTGCGCCGGTTGGATCCTTTCATGTTGAGGTGACGGTCCAGCGAGTAGCGCACCGACTCCGCGGTCATGGGCGTGCCGTCATTGAACTTGACGCCGGGGCGGAGCTTGATGGTGACGGTCTTGCCGCCGTCGCCGATCGTCGGCATGTCCGCCGCGAGCTGCGGGAAGATGCGCAGGTTCTCGTCGATCTCGTAGAGCTTCTCGCACATCTGGGCGAAGATGATACGCCCGACGTAGGTGCGGGAGGGGCTGGGGTCGAGGATGTCCGGATCCTGGTTGAGCGCTACCACCAGCGTCTTCTTCTGGGCCTGGGCCGGAAGCGCCACCAGCATCAGGGCGACGGGCAGGGCCAGCAGAGCTGTCATCGCCGTCAACGCGCGCCGTGTGAGCATCGGTGCCGCCTCCATGATTCTGGGGTTGGCCGTTCGGTTCAGGAGGAGCAAAGCGCGCCCATCATACATGGGTCGGTGCGTCGAGGAACAGCCCTTCCCGTCCACGGACTTGCCCGACCGAGTGTGCCTTCACCCGGTCGGGCGTGGCGGTCCTGGCGACGAGCGACGCTACGCGACCCGCGCGAACTTCTGGAGGCTGCGGATCTCGCGGGGCGGCGTCTCGAGGCTGCCCCCGGCCGTCCACGAGACCTCGGAGACATAGACGGCGCCCTGGGAGTCGGTGACCACGCTGTGGGGGGCCGTGAACTCGCCGGGCTTCTCGCCCCCGAAGGGCCCGCCGAAGCGCGCGACCTTCTGGCCCTTGGCGTCCAGCACCGTCACGCGGGGCCCGAGGTTGGGCACGTGCTCGTTGACGGGCAGGGCGTGGCCGAGCTCGCCCACGTAGAAGGTGCCGCCGTTCTGGGTGCGGTCCACGAAGAGGCCGCAGGGTCGGTGGAGATTGTTCCACTGCCCTTGATACCGGCCCTGGCCGTCGAAGATCTGGACGCGGTGGTTCTCGCGATCCGCGACGTACACGAGCCCGTCGCGATCGGTGACGAGGTTGTGAGGCAGGTTGAAGTGTCCCGGATCGGTGCCGGGCTCGCCCCATGACATGACGTGCTTGCCGTCGGGCGAGTACTTGTGCACACGCGAGTTGCCATAGCCGTCGGAGACGAAGAGGTAGCCGCTCTTCGGGCAGATGGCCACGTGCGTGGGGCGGTTGAAGGGCTTGCCGCCCTGGAGGGTGGCGGGCTTGTCGGGGTCGCCGATGGCCAGGAGATGCTTGCCCTCCGGCGTGAACTTCCTCACGGTGTGCTGGAGATCGTCGGTGAGCCACACGGTTCCGTCGGCATCGATGGTGATGCCGTGGGCGCGCCGCACGTGTCCTTCGCCCCAGGAGCGGAGGAACTTACCGTCGCGATCGAAGATGATCACGGGATGCTCGCCCCGCGTGAAGCAGAAGACGTTGTCCTTGGCGTCGACGGCGACACCCGCGACCTCGACGAAGTGCCAGCCCTCCGGCAGCTTGCCCCAGCCGTCAATAGCTTTGAAGTTCATGGATTATTTGAGCCCTCGTCTCGGGGCGCTCGTGCCTGCGGCAGCTCGGCCGCCCCTCATCTCGAAGTTCAATCCTCAAAAGCCCGGTCCATGCGCTCGAAGCGACGGCGCAGGGGCTCGCGGGCCTCCTCGTGGGTGATGACGTAGAGCCGGTTGGCCTTGACCGCGCGCAGCACGCGCCCGGCCACGTCTTCCGGCGGGAGATACCGGCCGATGAGCTGGAACCAGTCGTTCGCCTCGGGGCCGCCTGGATTCTGAAGATCGACGGGCCGGTTCCGCTCGCTCGTGCGGATATTGGTGGACACGCCCATGGGGCAGAGCACCGAGACGCCGATGTTGTGGGGGCGCAGGTCCTTGTGGAGTGTCTCGGAGAGCCCGACCACCGCGTACTTGCTGGTGTTGTACACGCCGAGGCCCTGGGAGGCGATGAGCCCGGCCATGGAGGCGGTGTTGACGATGTGACCGGGCTCTTTCTGCGCGATCATCCGCGGCACGAAGGCCTCGATGCCGTGGATGACACCCCAGAGATTGACGCCCAGCACCCACTCCCAGTCGCGATGGCTCGCCGAGTCGAGCGAGCCGTGCACGGCCACGCCCGCGTTGTTGCAGAGCAGGTGCACGCGGCCGAACTCGCCGAAGGCGCGGTCGGCCAGAGACTGAACGGAGGCGAGCCTGGTCACGTCCGTCTTGACGGTGATCGCCTTGCTCCCGGCCTTGGCCACGTTGTGAGCCGTCTCCGCCATGCCCGCTTCATCGATGTCGGCGACCACGATGCGCGCGCCCTCGCCGGCGAAGGCAAGGCAAAGGGCGCGCCCGATGCCGCTGGCGCCGCCGGTGACGACCGCGGTCTTGTCCTTGAGACTCTCCATGGGATCTCCCGGATGCGTGGACGCGCCGAGTCTCACGCCACGGATGGGTGATGTCAAGTGTCAGGGCGCCGCGACGATGGTATCCTCTGGGGCCATGGACTACCGCTTACCTACCACCGTGGTCCCGCAACGCTACGATCTTCGCCTCGAGCCCAATCTGGAAGCCGCCACATTCGCCGGTACCGTGAGCCTCATCGTCGAGGTGCGCGAGCCCGTGATCGAGATCCTGCTCAACGCCGCCGAGCTCGCCATCGAGAGCGTGGCCGTCTCCCAGGTCGGCAGCGCGCCCATCCACGGCTCCGCCTCGCTCGACGAGGCGGCCGAGCGCGCGCGTCTCGTCTTTCCCGTGACGATCACGCCGGGCCAGTGGCGGCTCGCCCTCCGGTTCACGGGCACCCTCAACGACAAGCTCCACGGCTTCTACCGGAGCACATACAAGGATGCCGCCGGGGTTGCCCACACCATCGCGGCCACCCAGTTCGAGGCGACCGACGCGCGGCGGGGCTTCCCGTGCTGGGACGAGCCGGCCCTCAAGGCCGTCTTCGGGGTCACCCTCGTGGTTCCGCCGCATCTCGCGGCGGTGTCCAACACGTCCGTGCTCCGGGAAGAGACGCTGGGGGACGGGCGCCGCGCCGTGACCTTCGCGGACACCATCAAGATGTCCACGTATCTCGTGGCCTTCGTGGTCGGGGAGCTCGAGGCGACCGATCCTGTCATGGTGGGGCCGACCCCACTACGTGTGTGGTGCGTGCCGGGCAAGACGCACCTGGGGCGCTTCGCCCTCGACATCGGGGCCTTCTCGCTGGATTTCTTCGAGCGCTACTACGGCCTGCCCTATCCGAGCGACAAGCTCGATCTCCTCGCCATCCCCGACTTCGCGGCGGGGGCCATGGAGAATCTGGGCGCGGTGACCTTCCGGGAGACCGCCCTCCTCGTCAACGAGGCGGCGGCCTCGCATGCTGAGCTCGAACGCATCGCCGACGTGGTGGCTCACGAGATCGCCCACATGTGGTTCGGTGACCTCGTGACCATGGCGTGGTGGAACGGCATCTGGCTCAACGAGGCCTTCGCCACGTTCATGGAGCTCCTGGCCGTGGACGCCTGGAAGCCTGAGTGGAAACGCTGGATCACCTTCGGCGTCTCGCGCGCCTCCGCCATGGGGCTGGACGGACTCAAGGCGACCCGGCCCATCGAGTTCGAGGTCATGGCGCCCCGCGACTGCGAGGCGATGTTCGATCTCCTGACCTACGAGAAGGGGGCCTCCGTCCTTCGCATGCTCGAGCAGCATCTGGGGTCGGTAGGCTTCCGCGAGGGAGTGCGGCTCTACCTCGAGCGTCACAAGTACTCGAATGCCGAGACGACGGATCTCTGGAAAGCCCTGGGAGACGCCGCTCACCAGCCCATTCCCGAAGTCATGGACGGGTGGATCTTCCGCCCCGGCTATCCGCTCGTCACCGTCGAGGTGGACGGAGCGGGACTCAAGCTGACTCAGCAGCGCTTCCTCTATCTGGGCGATCAGCCGGATCCCGCCGAGCAGTGGCGCATTCCCGTGGTGTTCCGCGCCTCCGTCAAGCGCGGCTACGTCGAGCGTCGGCTCCTGCTCGACGGCGCCGAGGCGGCGGTGCCGCTGCCCGCCAAGCCCGACTGGGTGGTCCTCAATGCCGGCGGCCACGGTTTTTACCGCGTCCGTTATGCGCCCGCCCTCCTCAAGAAGCTTGCGGGGGCGCTGGCGAAGATCGCGCCCATCGAGCGCTTCAACCTGCTCAGCGACTGCTTCGCCTTGTCGCAATCGGGGATGATGGCGGCCACCGACTTTCTGGATCTGACGGACCGGTTCACCGCGGAGACCGATCGTAACGTGTGGGCCGTGCTCGCGGGATCGCTGGCCTGGGTCAACCGCGTGATCACCGACGAGCAGCGTCCCGGCCTGGAGGCGCTCGTGCGCCGGCGCGTGGAGGAGATGGCCTCGCTGCTCGGCTGGGAGCCGCTCGAAGGCGAGAGCGAGCTCGACCGTCAGCTTCGCGGCGATCTGCTCCGCGTGCAGGGCACCCTCGGCAATGACGAGATCGTCCAGGCGCGTGCGCGCGAGGTCTATGCCCGCTACCAGGTGGACGAAGCCTCCGTGGATGCCAATGTGCTCCCCGCCGTCATCGCCATCGTGGCCGCGTCAGGGGGGGAGAGCGAGTACGCCGAGTTTCGCGATCGCTACAAGCGGGCGCGCACTCCGCAAGAGGAGCAGCGCTACCTCTACGGCCTCGCAGGCTTCCGGCAGCCGGAGCTCCTCAAGCAGACCCTCGAGATGACCATCAACGGCGAAGTACGCAGTCAGGACGCGCCTTTTCTCATCCGCAGCCTGCTCCAGAGCGTGTATGGCCGCGGCCTCGCCTGGGAGTTCATCAAGCAGCACTGGCAGACCACGCAGCGGCTCTACCCCGGGAGCGCGTACCGCCGGATGTACGAGGGCGTCCCCGCCCTCGTCAGCCCGGAGTGGGAGCGCGACGTCCACGCCTTCTTTGCCGAAAACAAGATCACGCTGGGAGGCAAGACGCTCGAGCAGTACTTCGAGCAGCTTCGCGTCGCCGTTGCCTTCCAGGAGCGAGAGGCCGAAGCGCTGGCGGCCTATCTCGGCCGCCTCATCAAATCTCGCTAGCCGCTGAAGAGCCGCTTGAAGAAGTTCTTCACGCTCTCCGCGGCATCGGCCGCGCCATCCCTCGTCTTCTCCCAGGCGCTCTTGGCCTGTGGCTCGACTTCTCTGGCCGCGCCCTTGATCTTCTCGCCGGCGACCTTGGCGCCTTCCACCACCGTGTTGCCGACGCCCTTGGCCGTCTCCTTGATGCCCTCGCCGGCCTGCTTGGCCCCGGATTCCACCTGCCTCTTGGCCTCGTCGACCTTGCTGGTGTCCGTGGCCTTGCTGTCCGCGGGCTTGTCGACGTCTTCAGCCCGCACCGACGCCGGAAGACCCGCGAGGAGCAGCGCGGCCATGATCGCGATGAGCTGAGCTCGATATCGACGCATGCTTTCCTCCCTCCTGGGCGTCCGATCTCCAGGCTGGACGCCATCCTCAATATCAGTATTCTATCCCCGGCGAGAGCTGGAGGCGAGAAACACGAGGGCCTGCCCAGGAGATCTGCGATGAGAGCGACGGTGCTGTTGCCCGGCGAATCGGTGGTGGTGGAAGCGGTCGGGGCCGAGGGCGAGGATCTATGGCTCGACCCGCCCGCCCTCGCGCGTTGCGGGGGCTGGGAGGTCAAGCCCGAAGGTTTGTGCCGCGGCGCGCTCTGCGTGCCTGTCCCGCCGGGCCAGGCTGGCCAGGCGCTCGTTGACGCCGGTGGCGCCAGACCGAGGGTCAATCTCACCGCTCTCGCGCGACACATGGGTCAGCCGGTCGCCGCGAGCCCGGAGGACAGGGTGTGGTCTATCGGCGAGGCGGCTGAGGATGCCGCCGATCGGCTCCGGTCTCTCGAAGCGCCCGACTTCATCCTCCCGGACATGGACGGAAAGCCGCATACCCTCTCGGGCTTCCGCGGTCGGAAAGTTTTTCTCCTGGCCTGGGCCTCGTGGTGAGGCTGTCGCTTCGACCTGCCCGGGTGGCAGGCACTGCACGCCGAGCTCGAGCCCAAGGGCCTGACCGTCATCACGGTCGCCCTCGACAGCGCGGGCTCGGCCGCGGCAGGGGAGTGGATCCGCGCGGCCAATCCCACCCATCCCTCGCTCATCGACGCGCACTATGAAGTGGCGCGGGCCTACAACATGGTCAATGTCCCCACGGCCGTGTGGATCGACGAGGAGGGGAGCATCGTGCGCCCCAATGAAGTTGCCTTCGCCGACAATCGCTGGATCGAGTACACCAAGTTCGACATGACGCGCTACCTGGCGGCCATTCGCGACTGGGTCGAGCACGGCCCGCGGAGCGCCCACGTACTGTCCCCGACGGAGCGCCGTCGGCGGCTGTCTCTGCCCGCGGCGGAGCACGCCCTGGCCGCGGCAACCTTCCGTCTGGCCGAGCACCTGCACGAGAGCGGCCGGCCCGAGGCGGCGGTGCCCTTCTTCAAGCGGGCGCAGGAGCTTCAGCCCGAGTCGTGGTGCTTCAAGCGCCAGGCGTGGGCGCTGACCGATGCCGAGCGCTTCTACGGCACCAATTTCCAGAAAGAGGTCAAGGCCCTCGGCGGCCGCCCGTACTACACCCCGCTCGATCTCGGAGGATGACCCGATGAAATACGGCGTGGCGATGTTCCCGACCGACTATGCGATCCAGACCGATGCCCTCGCGCGGGAGCTCGAGGCTCGCGGCTTCGAGTCGCTGTGGCTGCCCGAGCACACCCACATTCCCACGAGCCGCAAGAGCGCATGGCCGGGCGGGGCCGACCTGCCCCGCGACTACTGGCACACCCTCGACCCGTTCGTGGCTCTGGGCGCGGCCGCGGCCGTGACCAAGACCCTCATGCTCGGCACGGGGATCTGTCTCGTGATCGAGCGCGATCCGATCATTCTCGCCAAGGAGGTCGCGAGCCTGGACTTCATCTCCGGGGGACGCGTGCTCTTCGGCATCGGCGGGGGGTGGAACGCCGAGGAGATGGAGGACCACGGGACGCCGTTCGGCGAGCGCTGGAAGATCCTGCGCGAGCGGATCTCGGCCATGAAGGCGATCTGGACGCAGGAGGAGGCAGAGTACCACGGCAAGTACGTCAACTTCGACAAGCTCTGGTCGTTTCCCAAGCCCGTCCAGAAACCGTATCCGCCCATCCTCATGGGAGGTAGTGGCCCCCACGCGCGCCAGCGCGCCGCGGAGTTCGAAGGGAACTGGATGCCCATCATCGGGCGCGATCCCCTGGATGAGGCCATCGCTGACCTGCGCCAGCGCGCGGAAAAGGCCGGTCGCGACCCTGCCGCCGTGTCGGTCTCGCTCTTCGGAGTGCGGCCCGACGAGGGCAAGCTCGCCGCCTGGCGCGACCTGGGAGTGGCGCGTGTGGTCTTCTTCGTCCCCTGCGCCCTCGCCGGCACCGTGCTGCCGCTGCTCGATCAGTACGCGGCGGTGGCGAAAAAGGTGGGCTAGAGGGGCCGCCCTCCATCTGAAGCTCCGCGGCGGCCCCGGGCCCCCGAGGAGAGTGCAGCAATCATAGGAGCTGGTGTTAGGATTGGAAGCGTGACGACTACGCCCAGGCGCATCGAGCTGGCCCTGGCGCCCACGCCGGTCATGAAGCTCGAGCGCCTGTCACGGCGGTTGGGTATGGAGCTCTGGGTGAAGCGGGACGACCTGACCGGCCTCCTGGAATCCGGCAACAAGGTCCGCAAGCTCGAGTTCCTGGTCGGCGACGCCCTTGCTCAAGGCGCCGACACCCTCATCACCATAGGCACGCTTCAGTCCAACTGCTGCCGCGCCGTCTCGGCGGTGGCGGCGCGCCTCGGGCTCCGGGCCATCGTCGCGGTCAAGGGCGCCCGGCCCGATACCTATGACGGCAACCTCCTCCTCTGCCGGATGCTGAACGCCGAGGTACGCTACCTGACCGACGAGCAGTTCCGTCAGGCGGCGGAGACCCTCGAGGCGATTTCCGAGGACGTCCGGCGCGCCGGCGGCAAGCCCTATGTGATTCCCGAGAGCGGCTCCAACGAGCTGGGAGCCCTCGGCTACCTCGAGTGTGCCGTGGAGCTGGCGGAGCAGATCAGCCACGGGGCGCCTCGCTTCGACACGGTGGTCCTGACCTGCTTCAGCGGGGGCAGCCAGGCGGGGCTTCTCATGGGCAAGCAGCTGGCCGGGCTGCCCTCCGAGATCGTGGGCGTCCCCATCGCCTTTCCGGCCGAGCGCGTGCGCAGCTATGTCACGGAGACGATCGGGAAGGCCATCCGTCGCTTCGGGTTCGCCATCGAGGTGCCGAAGAGCATCCATCTCCTGGACGGCTACCAGGGAATCGGACGGGCGGGCGTGGAGGACGCGGAGCTGGCCCTCGTGATTCGCCTGGCGGGCGAGGAAGGCCTCATGCTCGATCCCGTCTACACGGCCAAGGCCTTCGGCGGGCTCCTCAGGACGCTCGAGCGGGATCCCAAGTCGCTCGGCCAGCGCGTCTGCTTCATCCACACCGGTGGCATCTTCAGCGTCTTTCCGTTCCGCGACTCGCTGACGCGACTGCTCGATTCCTGACCGTGGCGGAGCTCCGGCTCAAGGGCGGCGAGCTGGACGGGCTTCTTCTCCACTACCTCTCGGAAGGGCAGGGACCGGTCACCATCCTGCTCCACGGGCTGGGTGGCTTTGCCGAGTCGTGGCGTCACACCATTCCCGAGCTCGGGCGGCACGGGCGGGTCATCGCCCTGGACCTGCCGGGTTTCGGGAAATCGGGCAAGCCGCGACGCGCGTACACCCTGACCTTCCTGGCGGAGGCTCTGGACGCGTTCCTGCGCGCGCTCGGCCTCGAGCAGGTGCGCCTCGTCGGCCACTCCATGGGTGGCGCGGTCGCCGCTCGCTTCACCGTGGCCCATCCCGCTCGAGTGGAGCGGCTCGCCCTCCTCGCGTCCGCCGTACCGGGCTTCCCCCTCCGGCCGTCGTGGGTCTATCGGACGCTGTCCCTGCCCGGGCTGGGCGAGCTGCTCTCGCGGCTCATCACGCGGAGGATCTGCGCCACCGCGCTCGAGCGGTGCTTCGTCTCGCCCGATGCCGAGGAGATCCGCTTCTTCGTGGACCACGAGTACTCGGTCCGCGCCTCCGTCGAGGGGCGGGCGGCCTACCTTTCGCTCCTGCGCTCGCTCAAGGACGACTTCACGATGCACGCCCAGGGGTATCGCGACGGGCTGCTCAGGTTCCGACGGCCCATCCTGCTCGTCCACGGGGTCCAGGACGCCGTCATCCCGTTCGCCCACGCGCGGCAGGTGAGCCAGGGACTCGACCTCACCGCCAAGTGGCTCGACCGCTGCGGGCACTTCCCGCAGATCGAGCATGCCGCCACCGTCAACACCTACCTCACGGAGTTTCTCTTCGAGCCCGCCTCGCGCTGACGACGGCGGAAGCTACCGGGAACGGCGGAGAGGGACGGCGGAAGTGTAAGGACTACAGCGTGTAGGTCTTCCCCTGCTCGACGATGTGGATGCGGGTGGAGTCGACCTTGGCCAGCTCTTCTGCGGTTTCCTGATACAGCTGCGGCTTGACGTGGTAGATCCACACGGGGATGTCTGGAGGCGCCTTGTCGAGCTCGCGTTTGAGCATCTCCGGCGTCAGGTGCCCCGAGGTCCGGGCGAGTGCGTCCATCCGGTTGGGGAAGGACGTCTCCACGATGACCGCCTTGATCCCGCGCATCTCCCGCGCGAGCTTCCAGATCTGCTTGGTCGGCCCGGTGTCTCCGCTGAACACGAAGCCGGTCTCTCCGTCGTGCACCACATAGCCCGTCGTCGGGATGGTATGGTCCACGGTCACCGGCGTCACCCAGAGCTCTCCCACCCGCGCTTCGCCTTCCTCGGCAAGGGTGCGAAAGGCCAGCACGGGATTCTCCGGGCTGGGGATGTTGGCGAAGTTGGGCCAGACCACGTCGTTGAAGACGTGGGTGCGCAGGCTGTCGAGCACAGGCCCGATGCTGCAGGCCGTCACCCGACGCTCGGGGGCAATCATGGCCAGGGTGTCGGTGAGAAAGGCGAGGCCGGCGATGTGATCGAAATGAGCGTGACTGACCAGCGCGTACTCGACCTCGATCTGCTCGGCGGGCGAGAGGGCGCCGCCGACGGTGCCGGCATCCACGAGGACCTTGTCGTCTACGAGAAAGGCCGAGGGCCGCTGTCCCTGCCCCTCACTTCCGAACGAGCCAAGGACTTTGATCTTCATTGCAGCCGCCAATAGCCTCCCGTCGGGCCGAGTTTAAACTCCGCAGAGTCTAGTCTACCAGTCGATTCTGGGTCAAGTTACCCACAATCGTCAGACTAGAAGCCTTATTCAAGGCCACCTTGCGCCCTGGTGAGCCCGTGTGGGAAGATGCGACCGATGATCTTTCAGCAGATCGTCAATGAGGATGCCGGCTGTATTTCCTACCTGATCGCCTGCAGCCAGGCGGGACAGGCCCTCGTGGTCGACCCTGCCCGGGACCGGGTCGACGACTACGCGGCGTGGGTCCGGCGCAAGGGGCTCGAGCTGACCCATATCGTGGACACCCATGTCCACGCCGACCACATCTCGGGCAACCAGAGCCTGGCCGCCAAGGTGGGAGCCCGCGTGCACATCCATCCGGCGGCCGAGGCGGCCTTCCCCCACACGCCGATCGTGCACGGCGACGAGCTCCGCTTCGGGACGGTGCGGGTGCAGGTCATTCACACCCCCGGCCATACTCCGGACAGCATCTGCCTGCTCGTCACCGACCTGTCGCGTGGCGAAGAGCCGTGGTTCATCCTGACGGGCGACACGCTCTTCGTGGGCGACGTGGGTCGGCCGGACTTCGGCGGGGAGCGGGCGGCGGCCGACCTCTTCGAGAGCCTGACCAAGCGGGTGCTCACGCTGCCCGACAGCGTGGAGGTCTATCCCGCCCACGGCGGAGGCTCGTCGTGCGGGCGGGCCATGTCCTCCAAGCCCGGCTCCACCATCGGCTTCGAGCGCCGCTTCAATCCCGCGCTGCAGCCGCGGAGGGTGGAGGATTTCGTGCGCGAGCTCATGACCGGCCTGCCGCCCAAGCCGCCGAGCTTCGACCGCATCATCGCGCGCAACCGCGCCCAGGCGCTTCCCTCCACGGGCGAGCTGCAGCCGCTCTCGGCCGCCCAGGCGCGCGAGGGCATCGCCAAGGGCGGGGTCATCCTAGACGTGCGCAGCCCGGCCGAGTTCGGCGAGGGCCATGTGCCGGGCGCCATCAATGTATGGATCGAGAGCAGCCCCTTCGCGCCGCGGGTGGCCATGGTAGCCCCGGTCGATAGCCGCTTCGTCCTGGTGGCGGCGGGCCCGTCGGACCTCCAGCGCAGCGTCGAGGCGCTGGGGCGGGCCGGCATGGACGACATCCTCGGTTATCTCCAGCGCGGAATGACGGACTGGAGGAGCGAAGGGCTGCCCCACGCGAGCGTTCCGCAGATCACCGTCCACGATCTCGCCACGATGCGGGAAGAGCGGGCCGACCTCGTGGTGGTGGACGTGCGCGAGGTCGCGGAATGGGACGACGGGCACATCGCGGGGGCCGTCAATGTCCCGATGAGCCAGGCCCTCTCGCGTATGGGCGAGCTGCCCGCGGATCGCCCCAAGGCCGTGCTCTGCGCGGGCGGGCTCCGATCCAGCTCGGTCATCAGCGCGCTCCGGCGGGCGGGATTGACCGACTGCTACAATGTCGCCGGTGGGATGCGGGAGTGGGTCAAGGCAGGCTATTCCACGGTCAAGCCCGGGGGGATCACGAACGAAGCATGAACGACGACTTCGACTACCCGATCATGTCGAGGGCCCTGATCCTGGGCGACAAGGACACGGTCGCCCGCAAGACCCAGGAAGGCCTCGCCCTCGCCATGGATCCCAAGGATCTGATCTTCCGCGGGTTGATCCCGGGCATGGACGTGGTCGGCGAGAAGTTTCGGCGCAATGAGTACTACGTCCCGCAGGTGCTCCTCTCCGCGCGCGCGATGTACGCGGGGCTCGATCTCCTCAAGCCCCTCATCACCAAGGCGGGGGGCGATGGCCAGTCGCTCGGCGTCATCGTCATCGGCACGGCGCAGGGCGACCTCCACGACATCGGCAAGAACCTGGTCGCCATGATGCTCGAAGGGGCGGGGTTCAAGGTCCACAACCTCGGCCGTGACGTGGCGCCGGAGAAGTTCGTGGCCGCGGTGGAGGAGCACGGGGCCCAGATCGTCGGCATCTCGGCGCTCATGACCACGACCATGCCCGCCATGAAGCGCACCATCGACGCCCTCGCCAAGGCCGGGCTGCGCGAGCGCGTCAAGGTCATGATCGGGGGCGCCCCCGTCAACCAGGCCTACGCCGACGAGATCGGCGCCGACGGCTACGCGAGGGATTCGACGATCGCGGTGACGCGCGCCAAGGAGCTCCTCGGCGTGGCGGCGGCCACCTGATGGCCCGACCGCGCGGCTGGGAGATCGTGGAGCGCGCCAAGGCGGGCGAGCGCCTCGTCTTCGACGGCGGCTACGGCACCGCCCTCTTCGCGGCCGGACTCGGCAACGGCGCCTGCCCGGAGCTCTGGAACGACACTCACGCCGACATCGTGCGCGGGATTCACGAGGGCTATTTCAAGGCCGGCTCGGACTTCGTCGAGACCAACACCTTCGGCGGCACGCGCTTGAAGCTCAACGAGTACAAGATCGGCGATCGGACCCGCGAGCTGAACGACAAGGGCGCCCGGCTCGCCCGCTCGGTGTGTCCGTCGGACGGATTCGTCGCGGGCTCCATCGGCCCCACGAGCTGCCTGCCCGTCGATTACGGAGTCGGCGACAACGTGGCCACGGACGACGAGTACTTCGCCACCTTCAAGGAGCAGGCGGAGGCGCTGGCCGAGGGTGGGGTGGACATCTTCGCGGTGGAGACCATGATGTTCCCCCAGGAGGCCATCGGCGCCATCAAGGCCTGCCAGGCGGCCGCCGACCTGCCCGTGATGGCGACCATGTTCTTCCAGTACGAGGAGATCCACGACCGTGACCGCACCATGTGGGGGGAGAGCCCGGCGGAGGTGGCGCGGACGCTCCTCGATGCGGGGGCGGACATCGTGGGCATGAACTGCGGTCGCGGCCCGGACCGCGCCATCGTGATCATCCGCGAGATGCGCGCCGTCACCGACGCGCCGCTGATCGCGTACCCCAACGCGGGCCTGCCCATCACCATCGGTGACACGACCACGTACGAGCTGGGGCCGGAGGCCATGGCCAAGGACTACCCCGCCCTGCTCGACGCCGGCTGCAATATCGTCGGCGCCTGCTGCGGCTCGGGCCCGGAGCACATCCGCCTCATCGCCGAGGTCGCGCGCTCCCGTCGCAGCAAGTGAGCGCGGCGCTCGACGTCCGCTCGCCCGTTCCCGTCACCCTCGACCGTCGCTGCTTGTCCCTCCGCGTGGATCCCGACGAAGTCCTGCGTTTCCAGGGCTACAAGAGGGGCCGCGACATCCCGGATGCGACCGTGCTCGCGCTCTTCGACGAGGCGTTGGCCCTGGGGGAGTCGCTCATGGAGCCGCGTTTCGTCTACCGCGCGGCGCAGGCGACCGGGCAAGGGCTCGATCTGATCCAGGCGGGCGGCGAAGAGCTGCACATTCCCGAGATCGGGAGATTGTGGGGCGCGCTGGAGGCGGTAGGAGCGGGGATCTGTACCATCGGCGCCGCCATCGAAGATCGCGTGCGGTCGCTCTGGGACGAGCGCGAGCTGCCGCTGGCGATGATGCTCGACAGCGTGGGCTCGGCGGCGGTGGAAAGCCTGGCGGAATACGTCAATGACCTCCTCTGCCAGGCGGCGCTTCCGTCGAGCCTGAAGGTCACCAACCGGATCAGCCCGGGCTACGCCGGCTGGGACACGGCCGAGCAAGTCGCCCTGTTCCACCTCTGTCCAGGTGAGCCCATCGGCGTGACGCTCAATGACTCATGTGTCATGACGCCCGGCAAGAGTATCTCCATCCTGGTAGGCATCGGGCCCGAGGCGCGCGTGGATCACTACTTCACCCAGTGCCGGCGCTGCTGGATGCGCGAGTGTGCCTATCGCCGCGCCCCCGCCATCGCCACCGTGCATCGAACGGAGTGAGCAAGACTGCTCGATGCGTCTCTTGTACGCGCTGCTGGCGATCGGGTGTTTCCTCTACATCTTCAGCATGCTCGTCGATACGGAGCGCCGCACGGGCACCGGACACTACGGCGATGATGCGCCCCGCGGCGGAGCTTCACGCAGCATCACGATCGGGTTGGCCGTCTTGGCCGCAGGCGTGACGGCCATCCTGCTGGTCTTTGGGTATCGCTTCACCCTGCCCTGAGTACAGACCTCGCCAGCGTTAGTGATACGATGGCCGGTGGTATGAGTGACAACGTGATTCTTGTCGGGTTCATGGGGGCAGGCAAATCCTCGGTCGGGCGGCTCCTGGCCAAGCGGCTTGGGCGCTGCTTCGTCGAGACCGACGACATGATCACCGCCAAGGAGGGGTGCCTCATCCCCGAGATCTTCACCGCGAAGGGCGAGCCGCACTTCCGCGCCCTCGAGGACGAGGCGGTACGGCTTCTCGCCCTCAAGCGAGGAGATGTGATCGCAACGGGCGGTGGGCTGCCCTGCCGAGAGGGACGCGTGGAGGCACTCCAGGCACTCGGCACAGTCGTCTGGCTGTCGGGCGAGCTCGCCACGCTTCTCGAGCGGGCGCGCAGAACTGGCGATCGCCCCATGCTGGACGGCAAGACGCGCGAGGAGATCGAGGCGCTCTACAAGTCCCGCGAGCCGTACTACGCGAAGGCTGATTTGAGCGTAGACACGACGCGCCTCACCCCCGACCAGGTCGCGGCGGAAGTCTGGAAGGCGCTCCAGGCGCGGGCCCGACCCCCTCACCCTGCCCTCTCCCCCACTGGGGGAGAGGGATCCGCTTCTAGATGAGCGCGCCTTTCATCGAGCGTCTCCGGGAACGCCCGCTGCTGGGAGACGGCGCCATGGGCACCATGCTGTATGCCCGCGGCGTGCCGCTGGACGCCTGCTTCGATGTGCTGAACGTCAACGAGCCCAAGATCGTCCAGGGCATTCACGCCGAGTACATCCAGGCAGGCGCCGACTGGATCGAGACCAACACCTTCGGCGCCAACCGCTTCAAGCTGGGCGTGCACGGCCTGGCCGCGCAGGTGCGCGAGATCAACCTGCGCGGCGTCAAGCTGGCGCGGGACGTGCGCGAGACGCTCGGGCGCGACATCTTCGTGCTCGGCTCCATCGGCCCGCTCGGCAAGTACCTGGCCCCGCTGGGATCGATCACGCCCGAGGAAGCCAGGGCGGCCTTTCGCGAGCAGGCGGAAGGGCTGCTCGAAGGCGGCGTGGATGCCTTCGTGGTCGAGACCTTCTCCGACCTCCAGGAGCTGCGCCTGGCCGTGGAGGCCGTCCGGGCCATCACGGATCTGCCCATCATCGCCTCGGTCGCCTTCACCCAGGATCACGTGACGTTCCTCGGCAGCACACCCGCCGAGGTGACGAGGACGCTGCGCGAGCTGCCCATTCAGGGGCTGGGGGCGAACTGCTCCGTCGGCTCGAGCACGCTGTACGAGGTGCTCGAGCAGATGCTGCCCGAGGTGGGCGGCCTGCCCGTGAGCATCCAGCCGAATGCCGGCTTGCCCTCGCGCATCGGCGAGCGCCTCATCTATGTCTCGTCGCCCGCCTACATGGCCGAGTACGCCGCGCGGATGATCGGCGCGGGCGCCCGTCTCGTGGGCGGCTGCTGCGGCACCACGGCCGATCACATCCGCGCCATGCGAGAGGCGGTGGATCGACACGTGCCGAGCCGGGGTGACCGGACGGCCGTGCCACGACGCCCGCGGGTCGAGCGCGAGGTGCCCGCGCTCATCACCACGGCGGCCCCGACCTTGCTCCAGCGCAAGCTCGAGGCGGGCGAGTTCCTCGTCACGGTCGAGCTCGACCCCCCGCGCGGGCACAACATAGAGAAGCTCGTCCAGGGCGCCAAGCTCCTCAAGGAGCGCGGGGTCGAGATCGTGGACATCAACGACGGCTCGCTCGGCCGCGTGCGCATGTCGGTGCTGCCCACGGCCATTCTCGTGCGCGAGGCGACGGGGCTCGACATCAACATGCACTTCACCTGTCGCGACCGGAATCTCATGGGCATCCAGGCCGACGTGCTCGGCGCGCACGCCCTCGACATCCGGAACATCCTGGCCATGACGGGCGATCCGCCCCGGGGCGGCGACTACGTCAATGCCACCGCGGTGTTCGACGTGGACGCCATCGGGCTCATCCGCATCTTGACGGAGATGAACGAGGGACGGGATGCCACGGGCAATTCCGTGGGCGAGCCCACGGCCTTCTGCGTGGGAGCAGCGCTCGATCCCGCGGCCGCCGATCCTTCCCGCGAGATGGAGCGCTTCCTCGCCAAGGCCGAAGCCGGCGCCCGCTGGTGTCAGACGCAGCCCATCTACGATCTCGAGGTGCTGGAGCGGTTCTTCGCTCGCACGCGGCCGCCCATCCCGGTGGTCGTGGGTCTCCTACCGCTGCACTCCTCCCGTCATGCCGAGTTCCTCCACAACGAGGTGCCCGGGATCACGATTCCCGACGCCGTGCGGGGACGCATGCGCGAGGCTGGAGAGCGCGGTCTGCGGGTCGGCATCGAGACGGCGCAAGAGCTCGTCCGCCACCTTCGGGGCCGCTACGCCGGGGCCTATCTCATGCCTTCCTTTGGACGCTTCGAAGTCGTCGCCGAAGTTCTGGACGCGCTCCAGTAGTCACCTCCGCCGCGCAGGAGAAGCCATGGCCGATCTCAACGACGTGACCGCCGCCGAGGCGGCGCGCCGCATTCGCTCGGGCGCGCTGTCGCCGTCCAACCTCCTCGCCGCCTGCCTCAAGCGCATCGACGCCCTCGAGCCCACCCTCAAGGCCTGGGTGCATCTCGACCGGGATGCCGCCGCGCGCGTCGCCGTGCAGCGGGACATCGAGGCGCGCGAGGGGCGCTTCATGGGCCCGCTCCACGGCGTGCCCGTGGCTCTCAAGGACATCTATGACGCCGCCGGTCTGGTGACCACGGCGGGGGCGGGGCCGTGGGCGCACCGGCGCGCCACCGTCGATGCCGTCTCGGTGGCCCGGCTGCGAGGGGCCGGCGCGGTGATACTCGGCAAGGTAACGACGACCGCCTTCGCCTTCCGCGATCCGACGGAGACGGGGAATCCGTGGAACCCGGCGCACACGCCGGGCGGATCGTCGAGTGGCTCGGGAGCCGTCGTCGGGTCTCGGATGGCCCCGCTCGCCCTCGGCACCCAGACGGTTGGCTCGGTGCTGCGGCCCGCCGCCTACTGCGGCGTCGTGGGCTTCAAGCCGACGCATGGGCGCATCAGCGCCGTCGGTGTGGTGCCGCTGGCGTGGAGCCTGGATCATGTCGGGGTGCTGTGCCGCTCGGTCGAGGACGCGGCGCTCGCCCTGGCCATCATGGCCGGACACGATGCCGCCGACCCTCATTCGGTCGTCATGCCCCTCGATGACTATGTCGGCGCCGTCGCGTCCCCCGCCGCGCCGCGGCTCGGGGTGCTGCGCCCGCTCCTCGAGCGCGCCGAGGCGGACAATCGCGCGCAGATCGATTCCACCCTCAAGGCGCTCCGGGCCGCGGGCGCCCAGGTCGAGGACGCGTCACTCGCGGCCTCCTTCGAGGGTCTGCCCGAGGCGGGCGACACGGTGATGCGCGCGGAAGCGGCCGCCTTCCATCGCGATCTCTACGCGCTCCATGCCGTCGAGTATCCTGTGCACCTGGGCGAGCGCGTCAAGGACGGGCACACCGTGAGGGCGGTGGACTACCTTGCCGCCCAGGCCCACCGCCGCGCCTTCCGCGCCGACATGGCCACTGTCGCGTCGCGCTTCGACGCACTCGTGTCGCCGACCGCGCCGGGCCCCGCGCCCAAGGGCCTGGCCTTCACGGGCGACGCGTCCTTCTGCGCGCCGTGGAGCTCCGCCGGCATGCCGTCGATCTCGCTCCCCACCGGGCTCGCGCCAAGCGGACTGCCCTTTGCCTTCCAGCTCACGGGGGCGCCGTGGTCGGAGGCGCGTCTCTTCGCCGCCGCGGCGTGGTGCGAGCGCGCCATCGGGTTCAAGGAGGCGCCGCGTGCTTGACCTCAAGATCGCGGGCGGACACGTCTTCGACGGTACGGGGACGCCGGCGGCGCGCGCGGATGTCGGCATCACCGGCGAGGGCATCGCCATGGTCGGGGACCTCGCGCGCGAGCCGGCCGGACAGACCCTGGATGCGTCTGGCCTCATGGTGGCGCCCGGCTTCATCGACATGCACTCGCATTCCGACTGGCGGCTCTTCGGCAATCGGCGCGCCGAGTCCAAGATCCGCCAGGGCGTGACCACGGAGGTCGTGGGCAATTGCGGGTTCTCCCCCGCTCCCGTGTCTCCCGAGTTCAGAGAGGATATGCGGGGCTTCGCGCTCTACGTTCCGCCCGGCATGGACTTCTCATGGGTCTCGGTGAAGGACTTCCTCCGCCGCTACGAGGAGGAAGGGCTCGCCCTCAACGTCGCGCAGCTGATCGGTCACGGCACGCTGAGGCTGGCCGCCATGGGCTTCGCCCGGCGACCGCCCAGCGCCAAGGAGCTGGCGACCATGCGGAGCCTCATGGAGGCGGCCATGGTCGACGGCGCCTGTGGGCTCTCGACCGGACTCATCTACGCGCCCGGCTCCTATGCCGAGACCGCCGAGATCGTGGAGATCGCCAAGGGCGCCGCGGTCGCGGGAGGATTCTATGCGAGCCACATCCGCGGTGAGGGCGCCACCCTCCTCGACGCGGTCGCCGAGGCCATCAGGGTCGGGCGCGAGGGCAGACTGCCGGTGCAGGTGAGCCATATCAAGGCGGCGGGACGCGCTCACTGGGGAAGGGTCGGCGACGCTCTCGCCCTGATCGACGGCGCGCGCGCCGAAGGCCTTGACGTCATGGCCGACGTCTACCCATACACGGCCTCGAGCACCACGATCCGAACGCTCCTGCCGGACTGGGTGCTCGAAGGTGGCATCGGGGCCATGCTGGGCCGGCTCCGCGATCCCGCCACGCGCGGGTACATCCGGGCGGACATGGCCCAGGGACCCGTCCTGGCCCGGGGCCTCGAGTGGAGCGACATCATGATCGCCTCCGCGCCATCACACCCGGAGATCGAGGGACTACGTCTCGACGAGATCGCGAGAAGCTGGGGCAAGGATCCGGTCGAGGTCGCCTTCGACGTGATCGAGAGCGAAAAGGGACGGGGCAACATCATTCTCTTCCAGCTCGACGAGGCCGATCTTCGCCGCGCGCTGGTCCACCCGCGCGTCATGATCGGCTCTGATGGGTCGTCGCTGGCGACAAGCGGCCCCATGGCCGACGGCAAGCCCCATCCTCGGAGCTATGGCACCTTCCCGCGCGTGCTCGGCCGCTACGCGCGTGACGAGCGCGTGCTGCCGCTCGAGACGGCGGTCCACAAGATGACCGGGCTTCCCGCCGCGCGGCTGGGTCTCGGCGATCGCGGCGTCATCCGCCCGGGCGCCAAGGCCGACATCGTTGCCTTCTCCCGCGAAGGTGTCCGGGATCTCGCGACCTATGAGGATCCACACCGGTACGCGGTGGGCATCTCGCATGTTCTCGTCAACGGCCGCACCGTTATTAAGGATGGCGAGCATACCGGCAGCCTGCCCGGCCGAGTGCTGAGGTCCGTCTAGACCAGGGCGGGGTGGGTGGCGCCGTCCATGGATTGGGCAGCCCGCTCGATCCTGTCGCGTGCTCGGTCGCCGTGGACGGCTCGACCCCCGAGGAACAAACACTCAGGTCGAGTGGCACTTTGCTGTTATACTTGTACCTTATTTCACACCACATTGGAAAGGATTCCCATGACTCGTATTCTGATGATCGACACGAACCAGGCCCTGGCCGAGGCGGTCGGCAGCCAGTGTCTGAAGCACGGTATCGCGATTCGCTTCGCGGACAACCTCTGCGAGGGCCTTCGCCAGCTCCTCGACACTCCGGTGTCCCTCGTCTTGCTGGAAGCGGCTCGCATGCAGCCCTCGAATGTAGACCCGGTGAGGCTCTTCCAGGCGGTCATTCCCGGCGTCCCCGTGGTCATCCGGCTCGATGCCGAGGGGGCGATGGACGAGCAGGTGCGCTACGAGCTTCACGGCTTCCGGGTGGTTCGGGAGCCTTTCGACGTGCTGGAGCTCCTGGCCAAGGCCGAGCGGCCCGTGCGCGCCGCCATGCCGCGACCCGCGCAGGCGGCCGCCGCCGTCGACGCCGCCTATCGGTAGCGACCATGCGGTTTCGGCGGAAACTCGTGCTGCTGGCGACCGCGCTCGGACTGAGCGCGGCGCTGGTGGGTCTGCTCGCCGCCACGGAGGCCTCCCTTCGCGCCATCGAGCATCGCGAGTCCGCCACGAGGTCGGTCAAGCCGGAGCCCCCGACTCAGGACGGAAGCCGCGAGGGCGTGTATCGGGATCAGGGGACGGCGGAGTGAATGACGCCATGAGCCGATGTCCCGCCCGTTCGCTGGCGGGGCCGCGCAGGCTTGGTGTAGACTGAGGCCGTCAGCGCCGCAGCCGGCGCCCTCGCCTCCGATATTGGCTCTTCCGAGTATTGGGGCGCGCACCAAGGCGGAAGATCAACGGAAGGAGATCCAGATGGCATCGAAACTCTACGTCGGCGGGCTCTCGTACTCGACCACGAGCGAGACGCTCCGGGAATACTTCGCCCAGTGCGGCACGGTGGAATCGGCGGCGGTGATCACCGACAAGTTCTCCGGCCAGTCTCGCGGCTTCGGCTTCGTCGAGATGGCCACGGCCGAGGAGGCGCAGCGCGCGATCTCCGAGCTGAACGGCAAGGATCTCGACGGTCGGAAGCTGACGGTGAATCTCTCGACGCCGAAGGCCCCCGGCTCCGGGGGCGGTCCGCGCGGGGGAGGCGGTCGGGGCGGTGGTGGCGGCCGGGGGGGCGGTCGGGGCGGCGGCTTCGGTGGGGGCGATCGCGGCGCCTACGGCGTCCCGCCCTCCAAGAAGCCCTTCAAGTGGTGAGGCGACCCGAGCATTGAGCCTCGAGGGCGCGACGGTTCACCCGTCGCGCCCTTCGTGTTTCCCCCGCCTGCGCTTACCCCCCGGCTCTTACCCCAGAACGCGCTCGTAGCGGCCGAAGTCGTGCGCGGAGTCCATGAACCACTTCACGATCTCGGGATTGGAGCGCGGCGGGATCTCGCACGACGTGGATAGGATGAACCCCGAATGCTTGGCCGCCGCGTCGATGCAGCGGCGGACATCGGCTTCCATCTCCTCTTTCGTGCTCTTCTCGAAGCGCGTGGCGTCCACGTTGCCGATGGCCACCGCGCGACCCTTGGCCACCTCCATGAAGCGCTCGAGCTGGTCCACGTGGAGCTTGGGATCCGCCTGCTGGTCGAGATCGAAGGACACCGTGGTGAAGCCGCAGCCAATGATGTCCTCGAAGATGGGGTAGGTCGTGCCACAGATGTGGGTGGTCAGGCCCACCTTCTTGGCCTTGAAATACTCCACCAGCTCCTTGTGGTAGGGCGCGATGAACTCGCGATAGTTGTCAGGTGAGATGAGGCTGATCGACGCCGTCGGCTCCGAGAAGCTGAGCCCGATCTTGGTCTTGACGATGGCGTCACCCCAGACCTTGCAGAAGTCCGTGGTCACCCGCATGAGGTCATGGATGAACTGCGGGTCCTCGAAGGTGTCGAGCAGCATCATCTCCGGATTGCGCAGCAGCATGGCGATGGTCCAGGGGCCGACGGCGACGGCGCCCATGGCGGCGGGCGGCGCGGCCTTGACGAGGGCCTCGCACTGCTCGATGAAGCCGGGGAGACGCGCCGTCTTGTACGGATCCGGCATGCGGAGGGCGGCCAGGTTGGCCTTGTCTTCCAGCACGTGCCCCTCGATCGAGGGCACCACGTAGTCGGAGTACTTGACCTTGCAGCCGAAGGCCTCGGCCTCCTTGGCCAGATCGTTGTAGGCCAGGACCACGTCGGGCTGGTAGCGCTCGTAGTAGTTCATCATGGCCGCGATGGCTTTGATCGGATTCGTGCAGTACTCCTCGATGCTCAGGCCGTCCAGGGTGCCCGCGAACGAGGCCACGATGGGATAGACGGGCACGCGGTCGGCGAAGGAGCGCTTGTAGGCGGCCACGACGCGATCGCGGTTGGTCAGTCTCACCTTGCCCTTCTCAGCGTCCCAGAGGCGATTGACCTCCATGTACCGCGGCGGCAGCTTCGCCTCGTACTCCATGAACTGGGTGATCGGATAGCGGATGCCGCCGTTGTGGGTGCCCCGCAGGCCCTCGACGATCTCTTCCATCCTCGCCCACGGGATGGAGAACGCCATCTCGTGGTCCTGGGTCTGACCGAAGATGCGGTCGCCGGAGCAGGGAAGGATGACCTGCGACTCGCCCGTCTGCATCGTGGTCACGATGATGTCGGCGCAGACGGCGCGTCCCTCGAAGGACGAGGCGAGCCGCCCCCCGCGCTTCCACAGCGCGGCCTGGGTCAGCCGCATCACCTGCGCGGGATTGGCGTAGATGCAGACCACGTGGGGCTCGAAGGTGGCGCGGTCGAGCGGGGCCACGAGAAGGGTCTCGTACTCGCCCGGAGAGAACTTGTCGATGGCGGCCTCGGAGCGCTGGCCCGCTTCCTTGGTCTCCGTGTACATGCCTTCGCACAGGGTGCCCACGTTGTAGATCGGAAGCGGCTTGTCGAACCCGATGGCCGTGATGCCGAGGGAGCAGATGTGATCTTCGCGCGTGAGGGCGATCATCCAGCCGTAGCGACGCGACATGTCGATGACCTGGCACGACATGCTCAGCTTCTTGAAATCGCGCGCGGGGCGCCGGGCCCGCTCCGGGATGGGCTCGCCGGGCTTGAGCATCCGGATGGCCACCGGGAACGTCTGCGGGCGGATGTAGGTCTGAAGCTCCTTGTCCGCCGTCTTCGTATCGATCATTGGTGGGCCCCCCGTTCAGAGCGTAGGGGTGGGGTATACCTTTGTCAAGCAATGGCGGGCCTTTTCGATAGAATGTGCCACACTGGCCATGGCCCGCTTCCGCATCGTGCACTGGAAGAACATCCCCTCGGCCGTCGAGGCGGCCGACGACGAGCGCACCGTGCGCCACCTGCTGTCGCCGAAGTTCCAGGACCTCATCGACTCCCTCGCCATGAGAGACAACGCCACCGAGGAGGAGGCGTACCTCGAAGGCTGGGGCCAGGGCGACTGGGAGGAGCGACCCGGCAGTGCCGAGGCCGTCGCCCAGGCGGTGGTGGCGGACATCGAGAGCGGCTTCCAGATCCTCCTCATGCAGCGATTCCTGCCCAAGCCGAGCTAGCGTCGTCTCCGACGCGCATTGCCTCGGTCTCGCCGAGCGCCTATAATCGCCGCGGGCCAATGAAGGCCAGGGAACTTCTCGCCGCGTGCTTCTTCCTCTTCGGGGCCCTTCTGATCTGGCCTCTGCTCACGATCGCCAATCGTCCGGTGCTCGTGGGGGGCGTCCCGGCGCTCGTGGTCTACCTTTTCACCGTCTGGGCCGTCATCGTGGGCGTGCTGGTCGCGGTGGCGATCCGCCGCCGCTCCCCGGAGGATGACGAGTGAGCTGGCTCAGCCAGCCGACCCTGCTCGCCATCGTCCTGGGCTACTTGCTGTTCCTCTTCCTCGTCGCCTCGGTCGGCGAGGCTTTCGCGGCCCGGCTGGGACGGGGCCGCATCCGCACCATCACCTACGTCCTCGCCGCGTCCGTGTACTGCACTGCGTGGACTTTCTATGGCAGCGTGGGGCTCGCGGCGAACCGGGGTCTCGAGTTCCTGACCATCTATCTCGGGCCCGCCCTCGTGGCGCTCCTGTGGCCCCTCGTCCTGCGAAAGCTCGTGCGGATCTCGAAGGAGCAGCGCATCACCTCCATCTCCGACTTCATCTCGAGCCGTTACGGCAAGTCGGCGAACCTGGGCACCCTCGTCGCCCTCCTCGTGGTCGCCGGCATGATTCCCTACATCGCGCTCCAGCTCCGCGCGGTGTCGGCCACCTTCAGCCTGATCATGCAAGAGGGCTCGGTGCTGGATGTGTTCGACCCGACCCTCTTGGTGGCAGTCACCCTCGCCTTCTTCGGTATCCTCTTCGGGGCCCGGAACCTCGACTTCACCAAGCAGCAGACGGGCCTCATGACGGCGGTGGCCGCCGAATCGGTGGTCAAGCTCGTCGCCTTCCTGGCCGTCGGCATCTGGGTCACCTGGGGCGTCTTCGGCGGCCTCGGCGACATCTTCGGCAGCATTGCCCGAGATCCTGTCTGGTCGAAGCTGCTCACGCTCGACCAGCCCCAGACCGCCTCCTACTCGCGCTGGGCGGCCATGCTGCTGATCTCGATGATGGCCGTCATGTTCCTGCCACGGCAGTTCCACGTGCTGGTCGTGCAGAATCCCCGCGAGCGGGACGTCAATGCGCTCGCGTGGTCGTTCCCCCTCTATCTGCTCCTCATCAATCTCTTCGTGCTCCCCATCGCTTTCGCGGGGCTCCTCGTGTTCCCCGAGTCCGGGGGCCAGGCGGACAGCTTCATCCTCCGCCTGCCCCTGCACTTCGACAGTCGGGTGATCTCGGTGGTCGTCTTTCTCGGCGGCTTCTCCGCCGCCACCGCCATGATCGTGGTCGACTCCCTTGCCCTCTCCAAGATGATCACCAACGACGTCATCCTGCCCATGCTGCTCCGCCGGCGACGCCTGGAAGACATCTACCTGGTGACGCTCTACTACACGCGCGCGGCCATGCTGGCGGTGGTCGGCCTGGGCTTCGCGTGGGCGCGGATGGAGCGGGGCCAGCTCCTGCTCGTCGAGATGGGATTGCTGTCCTTCATCGCGGTCAGCCAGTGCGCTCCCGCCATCCTGCTGGGACTCTACTGGCGGCGCGGCAACCGCAAGGGCGCGGCCGCGGGGATTTCCGCCGGCTTCGCGCTGTGGTTCTATACCTTGATCATCCCGGCCCTCGTCAAGGAGGGGCTCGTGCCCGTCTCCGTCCTCGCCGACGGGCCGTTCGGGCTCCAGTGGCTCAACCCCACCGCTCTCCTCGGCCTCTCCGGTCTCGACGTGACGACGCATGGCGTGTTCTGGTCGCTCTTCGTCAACGTCGGGCTCTTCGTCCTCGTGTCGCTCCTGACCGAGCAGGACGCCGACGACCGCTCCCAGGCCGCCGCATTCGTGGGGACGGCGGGGGAGGACAAGCACCCGGTGGTGGCGCCGGCCATCCTGTCCGCCACGGAGATCGAGGGACTCGTGCACCACTATGTCGGCGCGGAGGAAGCCGAGCCGCTCGTGCGCGAGCTCTTCCGCGGCAAGGCGCCCTCCGAGCTCACGGTGCCCGAGCTCCTCGAGCTGCGCATCCGCTTCGAGCGGCTGCTCGCCGCCTCCCTGGGGGCGGCGGCCGCCCGCATGATCGTCGAGGACCACTTCACCATCTCCAAGGACGAGGCCCAGGAGCTCGTCACCTCATTCCAGCAGATGCAGCAATCCCTGCGCCTGACCGAGGAGGAAGTCCGGCGTGGCGAGCGGCTCCTCGCGTCCGTCGTGCAGAGCGTCGACGACTGCATCGTGACCGCGGGGGTGGATGGCCGCCTCGTGACGATGAACCCGGCGGGCTATCGGCTCCTGGGTCACGCGCAGCGACGGGTGGGGCGGCTCGGACTTCAAGATCTCCTCGGCGCCGAGGACCGTGGGCGCGCCGCCAAGGCCATCGCCCGCGCCGTCGAGGCGGGACAGGGCTGGAGCGGACAGGTGACGGGCCGGACGGCCAAGGGCCAGACCTTCCCCGCCTACCTCTCCGTCCGCGGCATCGTGGACGCGGGGGGACAGACCATCGGAACGGTGGGGGTTCTGCGAGACCTGACGGAGCAGGTCGAGACCCAGCGGCGGCTCATCCAGCGCGAGAAGCTCGCCTCCCTCGGCGAGATGGCGGCCGGGGTGGCCCACGAGATCAGGAATCCGCTCGGCGGGATCAAGATGGCGACGAATCTTCTCTCCTCCAGCGAGTGGGGCGGGGGGGCGCTGTCGCAGGAGATGGCCCGGTCCATCCTGTCCGGGATCGGCGAGATCGAGCGGATCATCAATAGCCTGCTCGACTTCACGCGGGATACTCAGCTCGAGCGCGGTGAGTACGAGCTCGTTCGCATCCTCGATCCCGTGGTCGAGGCCATGGTCGCGGAGGGGCGGGTCCGCGGGATCGAAGTCGCCTATGGTCACGTGGAGCGGGAGGCGGCGGCCGCTGCCGATGGCCAGAAGCTCCGGCAGGTGTTCACCAACGTGATGAAGAACGCCCTCGAGGCCATCGACCCTCAGCGGCCCGGCGGCCAGGTCACCGTCAACCTCTTCGTGGAGGACGACCGCGCCACCGTGGAAGTGGCGGACAACGGCGTGGGCATCGCCCCGGAGGACCGCGAGAAGATCTTTTTGCCTTTCTTCACGACCAAGCCCTCCGGCACCGGGCTCGGGATGTCCATCGTGAAGAAGATCGTGGATCTTCACGGCGGCGACATCGTGATCGACAGCGCATCCGGGCGCGGCACCCGCGTCCGCATCTCCTTGCCGGCCGTCGGGCTGGCTCATCCCCTTGCCGGAGGCACGCCATGAAGCAGCGTCTCTTGCTCGTCGACGACGACGAAGTGTTCCTGCGTCCGCTCCATCGCACGCTCGAGCTCGCGGGCTACGAGGTCTTGCCCGTGCAGAGCGCCGAGGAGGCTCTGGACACCCTCAAGGCCGAGGACGTGGACGTCGTCCTCACGGACCGGCGCCTGCCTGGACTGGACGGCGTGGGTCTGGTGCGACACATCAAGGCCGAGCATGCCGACCTCGCCATTGTGGTGATGACCGCGTATGGCCTCCATCGAGTCCGCGGTGGAGGCCATGCGGCTCGGCGCCGAGGACTATCTCGTCAAGCCCTTCGAGGCGCCCGAGCTCCTCCTCGTCATCCGCCGCGCCATCGAGTTCCAGGCCCTCAAGTCGGCCAACCGGCGGTCCATCCGGCGGAACCAGGAGCGATTCACCTTCCGGAACATCGTGGCGCGGAGCGCGGGTATGCACGCCGTGTTCGACGTGCTCCGCTCCGTCGTCGATCTCGACACCACCGTCCTCATCCACGGCGAGACGGGGGTGGGCAAGGAGCTCCTCGCTCGCTCCGTCCACTTCTCGGGGGCGCGCCATGATCGCCCCTTCGTGGCCGTCAACTGCGCGGCCATTCCCGCCGAGCTCTTCGAATCGGAGCTCTTCGGCTCGCGCAAGGGCGCCTTCACGGGGGCGAGCGAGCACCGGCGGGGTCACTTCCAGATGGCCCACGGCGGTACCCTCCTCCTCGACGAGATCGGGGAGATGCCCTTGCACCTCCAGAGCAAGCTCCTGCGGGCCATCGAGGAGAAGAAGGTGACCTCGGTCGGCGCCGACCGGCCCGTCGACATCGACGTCCGCTTCATCGCCACCACCAACAAGGACCTCCAGGCCGAGGTCGAGCGGGGCGCCTTCCGGCGCGATCTGTTCTACCGGTTGTCCGTTCTCCCCGTGCGCGTGCCTTCGCTGCGCGAGCGCCCCGAGGACATCCCGCTGCTCGCGCAGCACTTCCTCGCGGAGCTGGGTCGCCGGCTCAAGAAGAGCGTCAAGGCCGTCGCTCCGGAGAGCCTGGACGCTCTCATCCGGTATCCCTGGCCGGGCAATGTGCGGGAGCTCGAGAACGTGATCGAGCGGGCCGTCATCGTATCCCGGAGCGAGGTGCTGACGGGGCTGGAAGGCTTTCTCTCGGCGCCCAGCGGGGCGCATGCGCCCGTGGATCTCTCCCTGCCCTTCCGAGATGCCAAGGCGCGCGTCGTGGAGGAGTTCGAGCGCGCCTATGTGCAGGGTTTGCTCGAGACCCATGGCGGCAAGCTCACGGCGGCCGCCAAGCACGCGGACATGGACCCGAAGAACTTTTCAGACAAGATGACGCGGTACGGGCTGCGGCGCCAGACGGCCGAGCCTGGCGAGGGTGGCCCGCGCGCCACTTGAAGTCCGGCGCCGATTGGATTAGAAGATAGCGGGCGCGATGCCGCGCCGACCCGCCAAATTCCCACTCATGTGAGGCACGCCCATGGCGACGAAGACCGGGACCGGCACCACGTCCATCGAGGCCCTCCTCAAGGAGAAGCGGAAGTATCCGCCGCCCAAGGAGTTCGCCAAGCGCGCCAACGTCAACCGCGCCTCCGTCTACGCCGAGGCCGCGAAGAACCCCGTCAGGTTCTGGGAGCGATTTGCCCGCGAGCTCGACTGGTTCAAGCCGTGGCGGAAGGTTCTGGAGTGGAAGGCGCCGTACGCCAAGTGGTTCATCGGCGGCAAGCTCAACGTCTCCTACAACTGCCTCGACCGCCACATCAACACCGCCCGGCGGACCAAGGCCGCCCTCATCTGGGAAGGAGAGCCGGGCGACACTCGCACCCTCACGTACTGGGATCTCTACCGCGAGGTCAACCGCTTCGCGAGCGCCCTCAAGCGCGGGGGCGTCAAGCGCGGTGACCGCGTGACCATCTACATGCCCATGGTGCCCGAGACGGCGATCGCCATGCTCGCCTGCACCCGCGTCGGCGCTCCCCACAGCGTCATCTTCGGCGGCTTCGCGCCGGACGCCATCCGCGAGCGCATCCACGACGCGCAGTCCACCGTGCTGTTGACGGCGGACGGAGGCTGGCGCCGCGGCGGCCATGTGCCGCTCAAGAAGAACGTCGACGAGGCGCTCAAGGAGTGTCCGGACGTCAAGACGGTGGTGGTGCTCAAGCGGACGGGTCAGCAGATCAACATGCAGGCCGACCGCGACATCTGGTGGGACGATTTCGTCAAGGGGGCGGAGGCGTACTGCCCTCCCGAGAAGATGGACGCCGAAGACATGCTGTATCTCCTCTACACATCGGGCTCCACCGGCAAGCCCAAGGGCATCCAGCACACCACGGGCGGCTACCTGACGGGCGTCTATGCCACGACCAAGCTGGTGTTCGACCTGCACGACACCGACGTGTTCTGGTGCACGGCCGACATCGGCTGGGTCACCGGGCACTCCTACGTCGTCTACGGCCCGCTCGCCAACGGCACCACGACGGTCATGTACGAGGGCACGCCGGACACCCCCGACAAGGACCGCTTCTGGCGCATCATCGAGAAGCACGGCATCACCATCTGCTACACGGCACCCACGGCCATCCGGACCTTCATGCGCTGGGGTGACGAGTACCCGAATCGCTGCGATCTCTCGAGCCTTCGCCTGCTCGGCAGCGTCGGCGAGCCGATCAATCCCGAGGCCTGGGTCTGGTACTGGAAGGTGATCGGGGGCGGCCGGTGCCCCGTCGTGGACACGTGGTGGCAGACCGAGACCGGCCACATTCTCATCACGCCGCTGCCCGGGGTCACGACCCTCAAGCCCGGCTCCGCGACCAAGCCTTTCCCCGGGATCTTTGCCGACGTGCTGAATGACAAGGGGGAGTCGGTCAAGGCGGGTTACCTCGTGCTCACGAAGCCCTGGCCCGGCATGCTCCGCGGCATCTACCGCGACCCGCAGCGCTTCCAGGCGCAATACTGGAACCGCTATCCGGGTGTCTACTTCACCGGAGACGGCGCCAAGCTCGACGAAGAGGGGTACTTCTGGCTGCTCGGCCGTGTGGATGACGTGATGAACATCTCGGGTCACCGCGTCTCGACCATGGAGGTCGAGTCCGCTCTCGTGGACCATCCGCTCGTGGCCGAGGCCGCCGTCATCGGCCGGCCACACGAGATCAAGGGCCAGGCCATCGCCGCCTTCGTCACCATCAAGGACGGCGCCACGGGCTCGAAGGAGCTCATGGAAGAGCTCAAGGGGCACGTGACCAAGAAGATCGGGGCCCTCGCGCGCCCCGACGATCTCATCTTCGCCTCCGACCTGCCCAAGACTCGCAGCGGCAAGATCATGCGCCGGCTGCTCCGAGACATCGCGGAGGGCAAGGCGCTGGGCGACACGACCACCCTCGCCGATCCTGCGGTGGTAGCCCGCCTCAAGGATCAATACGGCGAGGAGGAGTAGCCGGGCTTCCGTACCAAGATCGCGCGGCAAGTTTGCCAAGCCCGGCGCCGCCGTGAGCGATGCTGGTGCTTTCTTTTCCAGCAGTTAGCAGGCATGCCCTCCTGGCACCCAGGATGCTTAGTCTTTCCGTCGGTACTGTGATTTCCGATTGAAGGGAGAGTCCTCTCGGCTAGCGGGGCCCCGAGGGTTCGATTGAAACCAAGGAGAGAGCACTGAAGACAGGGGAGGCCAATGGCGGTACTTAACATTACGGGCAAAGAGCTGCGTCGTGTCGTGATCGCCGCATCAGTGGGGAACATCATCGAGTGGTACGACTTCTATATTTTCGGTAGCCTGGCCTCGATCCTCGCCGTCAAGTTCTTCGACAAGACCCACCCGGTGGCGGCCTTCCTCAGCACGGTGGCCATCTTCTCGGTCGGCTTCCTGATCCGGCCGCTCGGGGCCTTCGTGTTCGGATGGCTCGGCGACAAGGTGGGCCGCAAGTACACATTCATCGTCACGCTGACCGGCATGGGAGTTTCCACCGCGGTCATCGGCATGGTCCCCACCTACGCCCAGATCGGCCTCTCGGCGGCCTTCATCCTCTTCGCCCTCCGCCTGATCCAGGGTCTCTGCCTCGGCGGCGAGTACGGCGGCGCCATCACGTACGTGGCCGAGCACATCGAAGACAAGCATCGCGGGTACTACACGGGCTGGCTCCAGACTTCTCCCACCCTCGGCATCGTCCTATCGCTGGGCGTGATCATCGGCACGCAGCGCTACGTGGGTGCCGAGGCCTTCGCCGAGTGGGGGTGGCGGGTGCCGTTCCTCATCTCCTTCCTCCTCGTGGCGATCGCGATCTATATCAGGCTCACGCTCGCGGAGACTCCGGTCTTCCAGGACATCAAGGCGAAGGGACAGACCACGACCAATCCCTGGCGCGAAGCCTTCATGAGCAGGAACATCAAGTACATCATCATCGCCAGCATCGTAGTGCTGGGGCAGGGGTGCGTCTGGTACAGCGGCCAGTTCTGGGCGCTGTTCTTCCTTCAGAAGGTCAAGAACGTCGACGTGCTGTCATCGAGCTACATCATCGCCATCGCGCTGCTGATCGCCACTCCGACGCTCATCTTCTGGGGCTGGCTCTCCGACAAGGTCGGGCGGAAGCCGATCATCCTCGGCGGTATGGCCCTGGCCTCCATTACGTACTACCCGCTGTACTCTGCCCTCGGCACTTACGCCGATCCCAAGATAGGCATCAACTACCCGATGTCCATCCTCATCGTGGTGATACTGGTCAACTACGTAGGCATGACCTACGGTCCGATCGGGGCGTTTCTGGCCGAGTTCTTCCCCGGTCGCATCCGCTACACCTCGGTCTCGGTGCCCTATCACATCGGCAACGGCTGGGGCGGCGGTCTCGTGCCGATCATCACGACCTCGGCGTACGCGTCCGCGGTGCAATCGGGCTCCAGCAATCCGCTGCTTTGGGCGCTGGTCTATCCCATCGCACTTCCTGCAATCATGTTCCTGCTCGCCGTATTCCTGATGCCCGAGACACGAAAGAACAGCATCTGGGCAGAGGGGTCTGCGACCCTTCACCAGTCATCGCATAGGGCTGGGCGGGCGGCTTCCTGATCCGATCCACTTAGCAGCGGTACCGAGCCCCGGGACCCAGACCATTGGCTCCCGGGGCTCGGTCTGTCTGAGCCCCACCTTTTCCCATCTCCGATGCCTAATCCTGAGTCACGCTCCAAATTTTGGCGGTCGAGGTGACCCTTTTTCCAAGCGAATACTGGCACTTTGCCCGAAAGTGGCTTCATTGGCCCCCCTGTACCCGAATATTCGGCCTTTTCTCGCGTCTCTCTCGATGCCAGGCAAGGCATGCGGTTTGCAACAACGCCTCGGCAAGCCGAGCGGCGAAGTCCAACAAGCTCGCCGCTCAGGAGGGAGAACCGACATGGACGAGGTCAAGAAGAGGCTGGAGTCGGAACTGAGCCGGACCGTGGAGCGGCTCCGCCACATGGGCGGCCCACTTCTGTCCGTGGACGTGATGAACCGGGTGGGCGACACGAGCCAGCTGGCCGATGAGGTAGACGTCATCCAGGTCAACGAAGACCGCGAGATGAACTTCGCCACCCGCAGCCTCCTGGTGGAGCGGGCCAACCGCCTCGCCGAGGCTCTCGAGCGCCTTCGTGGCGGCGACTACGGCACCTGCGAAGAGTGTGGCGAGCCCATCGCGCCGGCGCGTCTCCGGGCCATGCCCGAGGTCCGCACCTGTGTGCGCTGCCAGGATCGCATCGAGCGCATGTCGCGGCACCTCGAAGCTGTCGGCGTGGGACTCGACGGCGAGGAAGCCGAAGAGGAGTAGCCCTTACCGCCGGCCCATCCGAGCCAGCCAGGGCTCGGGTCGGCCGGTGATGATCCCATCGACACCAAGGACGATGAGCCGGTCCCCGCGGACCGGCTCATCGTCTATCTGCACATGGCATTCGAGTCCCGCCGCGCGGATCCGGGCGAGCGTGTCCGTGGTCACCAGCCGACGCTCCACGCACAGCGCCCGGGCCACTCCCGCCGCGGGGATGGCCTCCTGGAGGGCACCTGCGGTCCACACGACGGCAAGCCCGACCTCGGCATTCCATGCCCGGAGGCGCGCGAGGCTCTGGCGTCTCGCGCACGCCACCACCGACACGGCGACGGCGTCGTAGATCTCGAGCGTCGAGATCACCTTCTCCTCTATGGTCGGGGATGGGCTGGTCGATGAGGCTTCGTCGACGTTCGCGAGCTCGAGCCAGAAGCGCGTCCGATCTCGGAAGCGCTCGAGCACCTCGGGGAGCGTCTGGATCCGCTGTCCGCGGAACCGCGCAGCCATCCATCCCCCAGCGTCCAGCCGCTTGAGCTCACGGACGGTCAGCGCGCCCACGTGGCCGCCGCCGTCGGTGACCCGATCGAGGGAAGGGCCGCCGAGCACGACGGGGTGGCCGTCCTTCGAAAGCTGGATCCCCAGCCAGAGAGCGTCGGCCCCGACTTCGAGGGCCGCCTCGAGGGCCGCGATGGTGTGGGTGGGCGCCACATCCGCGGCGCCGCCACGGGCCATCACGAGTGGGGCGGACCGCGACCCGTCCATTGTCTCGCTCACGACCTCCATGGCACACTCGGTGCGTGCGCACGCCGGTGCTGGACGTGTTTCGTCCCTTCCTGTGGCTCCTGGCGCGGTTCTACTGGCGCGTGCGCTTCGAGGGCGTCGAGCATATCCCGCCGGGGGGGCCCCTTGTCATCGCGCCCAACCATCTGACCTATGCCGATCCCGTGCTCCTGTGCATCCCCATCCGGATGCCCGTGCACTTCATGGCCTGGGACGCGCTGTTCGAGATTCCCGGGCTCGCCTGGCTCATCCGCCGCCTTCGCGCGTTTCCCGTACAGCTCAAGAGGCCCGACCCACGCTCCACCCGGGAGGCGGTCCGCCTGCTCAGGGCGGGAGCAGTGGTGATGATCTTTCCCGAGGCGGGCAGGAGCCCCGACGGCTCTCTCCAGCGATTCCAACCGGGCGCCTTCCGGCTCGCCTGCGCTCTCAAGGTTCCCGTGCTCCCGGTGACCATCCTCGGTGGCCACGAAGTCTGGCCTCCCGGGCGCATCCTGCCACGCCCGGGACGGCTCACCGTCATCTACCATCCGGTGATCGAGCCTCTTCCAGCCCACGACGCGCGGGCCGCCGCGCAGGCGTTGTCGAGACGCGTGCGAGCGGCCATCGCCGCGCCCCTGCCGCCCGGACGGCGCGAGTCCGCGGTCGACCCGCAATGATCAGTGTATACTTCTCGCGCCATGGCACGTCCGGTTGCCAAGCGCATCCTCGTGCTTCACGGGCCGAACCTCAATCTCCTGGGCACGCGTGAGCCCGCGATCTACGGGCGTACCACCCTCCGCGAGCTCGACCGGCGCATCCAGCGTCACGCGGCGACGCGGGGAGTGGAGGCGGTGTGTCGCCAGTCGAATCACGAGGGGCAGCTGATCGACTGGATCCAGTCCGCGGGGCGCGAGGGCTTCGGGGCCATCGTGATGAATCCCGGTGCCCTCACCCACTATTCCATGGGATTGCGCGACGCCGTGTCGGCGGTGCCCGTGCCCGTCGTCGAGGTTCACCTCTCCAATATCCACGCCCGGGAAGAGTTCCGGCGCCACTCCGTCATCGCCGCGGTCGCCCAGGGGCAGATCTCGGGCTTCGGCCCGGTGAGCTACCTGCTCGGACTTGACGCGGCCCTCGAGGCGGCGACCGGGCGGCCGGCCCGTCGCGCGCGGTGAATGAGGGTCGGCGTCGCCGCGTCTAACCGGCTCGACACCGGGACGCGCGGGGGCCGCCCGGCGCGGCCGTGACGCCTCCTACCGTCCCTCCGACGCCTCCGGACGCCGCGCCGCCTTCTCGCCCGGCCGATATCGATGAGCGTGCGCTCCTCGATCGATGCCGGGCGGGGGACGTCGAGGCCTTCGAGCCCTTGGTGGAGAAATACCGTCAGCGCGTGTGGCGCCTGGCCTACCAGGTGCTCCGCGATCGCGAGGAGGCATGGGATTGCGCTCAGGACGCCTTTGTGCGGGCCTTTCAATCGCTGGGATCCTTTCGCGGCCAGTCGGCCTTCTATACCTGGCTGTTTCGCATCGCCATGAACGTGGCGACCGATCGGCTCCGATCGCGCGGGGCTCAGGCGCGCGCCTTCGGCAATCAGCCGGTGCCGGAGGAGGAATGGGAGCGCACGGCCGCCGATCCCGGGCGGGGTCCCGACGAGGTGACCGAAGGCGCCCAGCGCAGAGCGCGCATCAGCCAAGCGCTCGACGCCTTGCCGCCCAACGCGCGAGCCATTATCATGCTGAGTGACGTCGAGGGACTGTCATACCGCGAGATCGCGTCCGTGCTCAACTGCCCGATCGGTACCGTGATGTCGAGGCTTCACAACGCGCGCAAGCGCCTGCGAACCGTGCTGGGGCCCATGCTCGCCGTGCTTCTGTGCCTTGCCACCTTGCTCGGCGCGACAGGTCTCGCCGTTCCGACGGCGGCGCAGACCCCGCCGCCCCCGGCGACAGCTCCCGCCCCCGCCGCCACGCCAGCCAAAGGCACCGTGCACTTCGAGGTGCGCGTTCTCCTGGCCTCGAACCCGACGCAGCCGACCGCGGCTCCCGGAGCTCCGGCGGGCAAGCAGAATCTGGCCCCCGCGGGCACGAGCAGCGGACCCGCGGACGCGCAGATGGACGAGCGCCTCAAGCAGATCCTGCCGCGGCTGCGCAAGCTGTTCCGCTACAGCGACTATGCCCCGCTCGACCACCACAAGGTCGATGTCGAGTTCGGTGCCTCGAAGCGGCTGCCCGCCGCCGGCGATCGCTGGCTCGAAGTGGCGCCGCAGGACCTCCAGGGCAAGTCCGTCCGCATGCGGGTGCGGCTCCTCAACGGGGAGAAGCCCGTGATGACCTCCAATATCGTCGCGGGCCCGGGAGCGCCCGCCGTGGTGGGTGGCCCGCGCCACGGCACGGGCGTGCTCATCATCATCCTGTGGGCCGATCCGATCTCGCCCGTTCCGGCAGGGAAGTGAAGGGCGCGGCGCGCCACCATGAGTGAAGGCCGCCCGGATGACGTGCGGACGGGGGAGGCGGGCTACTTCCGCGAGCGCGCGCGCATCGAGCAGGGCAACCTCAAACACCGGGACAAGCTCAAGGACGAAGGCAAGCTCTTTGTCCGCGACCGCCTGAAGCTCCTCCTCGACCCCGGCTCCGAGTTCCAGGAAGATTTTCTCTTCGCGCGCAGCCAGGACTCCGAGACGCCGGCCGACGGCGTCGTCACGGGCGTGGGTACCGTCGACGGCCGGGCGGTGTGCATCATGGCCAACGACTACACGGTCAAGGCCGGCTCCTGGGGTGAGAAGACCGTGCAGAAGATCGTCCGCATCCAGGAGCGGGCGCAGCGTCTCCAGCTCCCTCTTCTGTACCTCGTGGATGCGGCGGGCGGGCGCATCTCCGAGCAGATCAAGATCTTCCCCGGCCGCTACCACGCGGGTCGCATCTTCTACAACGAGGTCCAGCTTTCCGGCGTGGTCCCGCAAGTGTGCATACTCTTCGGCCCCTCGCCCGCGGGCTCCGCGTACCTGCCCGCCCTCACCGACTGCGTCATCATGGTGGACGGCAAGGCGAGCCTCTACGTCGGCTCTCCCCGCATGGTCGAGATGGCCATCGGGGAGAAGACCACGCTCGAGGAGCTGGGCGGGGCGCGCATGCACTGCTCCGTGTCGGGATGCGGCGACATCCTCGCCGGCTCCGACGAGGAGGCCATCGAGCTGGCCAAGCGGTATCTCACCTTCATGCCGCAGTCCTACCGGGAGCGCCCAGGGACCGTGGAGGCCCGGCCGGCCGCCCCCGGTCGCTCGATCGAGGAGATCGTCCCCTACGACCAGCGCAAGTGGTTCGACATGTACGAGGTCATCGGGCACGTGGTGGACGCGGGCTCGTTCTTCGAGATCAAGCGCCTCTTCGCGCCGGAGATCATCACCGGATTCGCCCGCCTGGGCGGGCGCGCCGTCGGCATCGTGGCCAACCAGCCGAAGGTCAAGGGCGGAGTGCTCATGGTCGACTCCGCGGACAAGGCGGCGCGATTCATCTGGCTCTGCAACGCCTTCAACATCCCCCTCGTCTACCTCGCCGA
>WNFD01005621.1_pt1 | contig 46051 bp, 44 predicted proteins | sample 5400491 | NCBI WGS metagenome assembly WNFD01 (sample SAMN13153343, study PRJNA577476) | soil metagenome | isolation source: 120 cm saprolite under Douglas fir tree site 2 hole 2 replicate 2 | place: USA:California | collected 2015-04-18
GCGAGGGCGTCGTGGACGAAGATGCCGTTCATCAGGTGATGGACGGCGTCCCCGTAGCCGCCGGCGCTCTGCGTCAAGCCCCGACCGTAGAGAACGAGAGTCGCTCCGATTAGCACTGCGATCAGGGCCACGCGCGTGGCCCGGCTGACGCAGTCTTGCGCCGGTTGCTGATCGCCGTGCCGGTCATTCATCATCTCGAGTCGTGTCATCCTCATCGGGAAACCCCTGTCTCGACCATACACGAGAGGCTTACCGCTACGAAGCGGCGCCGAGCGCACGTCCTGACCACCCCCCTGTCATCGGCGAGGCGATCAGCATTACTCGCCCTCGTCTGAAGGCGAGCGCGCGGAGAGTTGTTCGATCTCCAAGACACAGAGGGAGCCTTCGAGGCAACAATAACAAATACACATCATATCGGCATGCCTCGGGATTGTTCAAGGATCCCAACGACCCGGGGCGTACGTCATAGATGCGAGTGGTCCGTGAGTTGCGGCAGGTCCCAGCTGATTGCGCCGGACAAGCAAGCGGCTGCTACAAAGACCGGGGCAGGTCAACCCGGAACCCGGCCGTCAAATGAGGCGGACTCCCCGACAGAGCCATCTCTCGGCCAAGACTCACTCCGGAAGGTAGTCTTTAAGAATTGGGTACATCGCCTGGACATAGGCGACGAGGCGCTCGGAGGTCTCGCGAGCGCTTCCGTACGTGGGGCTCATGACCCTGACGATTGCGCCGTCCGTCCGGTTGCGGACCAGAGCGCTCTTGACCATTGCGATCCGCGCGGGCACCTCTCCCGCGATCGTCTCCCCCTGGGATTGGTACCAGTAGAGGACGACCTGTTGGTTCCGATCCTTCTGGATCAGATACCGGTTCACGGTAATGGGGGAATGGGATGGGGGAAGAGCGATCGTGAGGGACGAGGCCTCGACAGGCTCCCACCCGTGTCCCGGCAGGCAGTTCTTCGGCGAGTGAATCACTGCGCCCTTCCGCTGTGTGTCCCAGTAGCCGATGTAGAGATTCAGGCCTCGACCGGCTCCATCGACATAGTCGCGCACGACGTAGTCCGTAAGCTTGAGCTTGTCCAAGATATCAGTACCCAAGATCGTCCCCCGTCGTCCCTCCCATTCCCCCAACGTCACCGGCAAGGAGTCGAGCGCCTTCCGGATCGGTATGGCCTCTCCAGTGGACCGCAATTGCACGACCAGTAGCGCGCCGATGAGGATCGCTAGCGACACGGACACGTGAGCGCCTTGACTCATCCGGTATCCCAGTCCTGGCGAGGGCTCACCAATCGGAGAATGGCGTGGATCGCGAGCAGACAGATGAGGGCGACGATGAAGACCAACCAACCGCCGAAGAAGTGGAAGAAGCCCTCCGCATACTCGACACCGAACCAGCGGCCGATGAGGCCAGTCATTACGATTCGGCCGGCGTTGGCCGCGATCGTGATGGGCACGACCGAGACCACCAGCGCGATCTGCATCCAGAATCTCGGCAGCATTAGGTACGCCCACGCAATCCCGAGAGCGACCAGGGTGATGAGCGATCGGATGCCACTGCAGGCCTCGGTGACGCCAAGCGTGACGCGACTCAATTGAATGACGTTACCGTCCAATAAAACCGGCACACCGAGGAGATCCAGTCCCGAGGCTCCGGTCTCGGCGGCAATGTGCTGGAGCCGCGCCGTCATCGCGTAAAAGAAGACCGCCGGCATGGGTACCAAGAACAGGAAGAAACCTAACGGAAAGGCAAGCGCCCGGAGCATCGCCGGGCCCAAGTGAAACAGAACCAGCCCCGCAATAACGACAATGAGAGAGCTCCGCATTAGGAAAGTCTCGGCACCGACGTCGCCCACAATGAGCGCAGCGATGCCGGCCAAGAGCAGCGGCAGCCCGCCCCAGCTTCCGCGGACCGGGAGCGTGGTGAGGGCCGCCCGACGCTGCCAGATGACAAAGCTGCTGATGATCGGAACGATGTACACGTGACTGTAGTTGGGATCGGTCCAGAGATCTTCCAGCCAGACGGGAAGAACACGCGCGTAGAGCCCGATCAGGATCGCGACGAGCACCCCAGCAAATCCGCCGACCCAGAGCCGACGATGAGCTCGTTCGTGGAACTCGTCACGTCGGTCATCCGAAAGTTCGACCGAACCTTCGGTCATCGTGCACCCCCCGGCAGGTCGGACGGAGGGATCTCCGGCTAACACGTGTCCCTGCTCGAGCGCGAGCGATTCTTCGTCACGGTAGGCATCTACTTGAGCTCCGCCAAGGCCTTTCTCGCCTCGTCCTTCTCGGGAAAGCTCGCCGACGATTTCACGGCCGCAGTCAAGGCCGCGCGGGCGCCCTCCTTATCTCCGACCTTCAGGGACGCCAAGGCGAGATGATATTGGACAATTGGCTGGTCCGGAAGCTTGGTCGCGCTTTCTCTCAACAAGCCAACTGCTCGCTGGTACACGCCGCGCCTGTAGAAGATCCAGCCCAGGGTGTCTGAGACGTGCGGGTCGTCAGGAGCCATTTCCTTGGCCGCTTGCGCCAGTTGGAGCGCCCGTTCCTTGTCGCCGCCGTGCTCGGAGTAGAGCCAAGCCAAATTGTTCGCCGCGAGCGCGAAGCGGGGATTGACAGTCAGGACCCTTTCATACACCTGCTGGGCTTTCGCAACATCCCCCTTGCGTTCGTAGACCACGCCCATAAGCATCTGCGCGGGCAGGCTCTGGGGATTCGCCTTGAGCGCTTCGTTCACTTTGGCCAGCGCCTCGTCGTAACGGCCAGACGCCTGATACAGGTCGCCAAGCCGCACGTAGGCGTCGGTCCGCGTCGGCTCGAGCTCAATAGCTCGCAGCAACGCGCCCTCGGCGCGCGAGGGCTCGCGGCGAGCGAGGTACACGATGCCGAGCAGGTGCTGGAGCCCGCCGGAATTGGCCACCAGGGCGATCTGCTTCATGACGCGGTTGAGGGCGGCGTCGGGCTGCTTTTCTGCGAGGGCCATGCCGGCGAGTTGGCCCAGCGGGTCAACATAGTCGGGTGCCAGGACCAGAGCGGCTTCAAATTCCTTCCTCGCCTCTGCAGCCTTTCCCTGCGCCCTGAGTCCGATGCCTACCAGATAGAACCCGCGGGGATCTTTAGGGCCGAGAGCCTGCAACTTGCGGAACGCCTCGGTCGCCCGGACCGGTTCACGCTTGGCTAGATACGCCAGACCGAGAAGGACATGAGCCTGGAACACACTCGGCTGGCGGGCCAGAAACCTCTGCAAGTCGTCGATGGCCGGTTGAACCGCGCCCGATTGGATGTTCAGCTCAGCCAGCTGAAGTACGGCCTCGGCGAAGGTGGGAGCGGCTGATATCGCTTCCCTCAGCTCCGCCTTGGCCTGCTGGAGGTTCCCCACTTGAAGATGGGCCAGCCCGAGCTCGTAACGCGCCAGGGCATTTCCGGGGTCGAGCTTCAGTACCTGTTGGAATTCCTGCATCGCCTCGGTGTTCTCGCGCTTGGCCAGGCGCACGCGCCCGAGCAAGAAATGCCCCTCGACATCTGATGGATTCTTCTTGAGCAGAGCTTGCAAGGTCTTGAGGCTCTCGTCGTAGTTGCGCTCCTGGAACGAGATCGCGGCCAGACCTCGCCATGCCGGGAGAAAAGCCGGCGCCCCCCTGGTGATTTCCGACAGGATGCGCTTGGCCTCATCAGGTTTTTTCGTGAGGAGGTAGAAGTCCGCGAGCCGCATCCGTGCCGCGGAACCGACCGGCGCGATGTCAGCTGCCGCTTTGAACTCTCGCTCAGCCTGGACGGCGTCCCGATTGCCGAGGTAGAGCTCGCCCAGCGCCAGATGGGCCTCGGCGAACTTGGGCTCTCGGGCCACCGCCTCCTGAAAGGCAAGCTCCGCTCTCGGCGCGTCCTGCTTTCGCAGATATAGGATGCCGAGCGCCACGTGCAGTTTCGCCCGATCTCCCAGGTCGGCCTGGGCGATCTCGAGCCGTCGGATCGCAGAGTCCGTCTCCTCGGGCGTGACAGTCATGCTAGCCAGCAGCGCCAGACCGTCGAGGTTCTTGGGCTCCTTCTCGAGGACGAAAGCGACCTCACGCCTGGCCTCGTCCGCCTTGCCCACGAGCAGATAAATCGTTCCGAGCTTGAGCCGGATATCGGGGACATCGGGGAACAGCTCCTCTGCTTTCAGAAGATAGCGGAACGCCTCCCCCAGCTCCCCGATCTGGTAGTACAAGACGCCAAGTTGCCTGATGGCGCGCTCATTGGCGGGGTCGAGTCGGAGCACGTTCCGGTACTCGAGGATCGCCTCACGGTACTGCTCTTGCGCCGCATACTTGTCGCCGCGCTCCACATGGCGAGTCTTCTTAGCCTCCGGGGACCACGAGCAGCCGGCCAGAACCAGCAGGCCGACGATCAGAACAATTCCCCTCCCCTGGGGCCTACAAGACATCGGCTGACTCTAGCCTCTCAGTCGGCAAGGAATTGACTCAGTACCAAAAACCCGGCTCAAATATATCAGAGCAGATAGTCCGAAGTCTCCTGCGCGGGTTCGCGACTTCAAAACAAAGCGGGAGGGCCGGACGTGACACCCGGCCCTCCCCCCTTCACGCCTAATCGGAGCCTATGGCTCTCTTATCGGCTTCGCTCTATCGGCCGAACAAACGCCTCCGTGCTGCATACCCGAGAACGAGCAGGCCCGTCCCACCCAAGAACATTGTGATGGGCTCGGGCACCACGGTGCTCTGCAGGTCGCCGGTCGTTGAGGCGCCTGGCCCCAGGGTCAAGATAACTCGGTCAGTGATCGAATAGGAGGCATTCGAAGTAAAACCTGTGGTTGCAAGATTACTAAACGCGGTGGTGATGAACGGGCCCTGCGCACCAGGCGTGATAGGACCCAGTCCAAAAAGAAGGTTGGACAGATTGGCCCATTGCTGTGCAGTAACGGACCCTCCCCCACCACCAGTCAAGGTGCCGCCGACGGCGCTGTTCAAGGTCGATAGCACTCCGCTTTCCGGCATTGCGAAGTCCGTTGCGCTCGCGGTGACCTGGATCGTGCCGCCTCCACTACCGAAAGAACTCAGGGTCCAGCCTAGATCCACCAAGGAAAACGAGGGTCCGCCTGGACTGTTGCTTTGTCCAATATCGATATTGAGACTAAGACCAGGGATAGTCGGTAGACCGCCTGCACCGGCCATGATTAGAATCACGCCAGGGCTAGGATCCAGGTCTCCTGGTCCGTTGTCAAAGACCGTCAACCCGGCCCCGCCGTAGACGCCCGGACCCACGATATTAATGGCAAAGTCAGCCAGTGCCGGTAATGGAGCAGCCAGCAGGGCTAGTGCAGTCACGGCCGCTACGAGAGGAGCCCTTCTGCCTGATCGCGCCATATTTGATTACCCCTTCACTCGTAGATCGGCCGCTCAGGGTCTGCCCCACACACCAACCAGACGTCAGTGCAACTGTAGCGACCCTGCTATAGCAAGCCTTAAGCCAGCTATTGGTGCTAAGAAAAACAGGAACTTATACAATGGCCACAAGAATCCTGATGATTTCTGTTCATCATTTATGCAAGTGCTTTCATAACTCGTGAAAGTCTACGACACTTGCGTCGGCAAGAGTCGCCGGTACGCCGAAGGCTCGCACGAAGTTGTCCGGGGCAAATCGATGTGAACTCGGTGCCAGTGGCGACCGACTGTCTACATTTCCATCGATCCTCTCAGCGCCCTGTCTGCGCCCACTCGCGGCCCCTTGACGATGCGCCGGTCGCAGGAGCAGGATCATCGCGCGAGCAGTCCTACAGTCTGGGGTGTCCGCGGCGCTCGACGCGGCGACCCATGGGGTTGCCTCGCGACCCTACAATCCCGCCCGCGAATTGCGTGAGTTGGCGTTTGAGCTGCCTATGCTCTCATCCGTTGCGGAGGGACGGTTAGAGTCGTCGGTTGTCGGTCGGCAGTCCCGAATGCGCGTGAGATCATGCGCCAGCGCTAGATGATCCCGATTCCTTAAGGAGGAACCGACATGAGCATCGCCCCCGACTCTGAAATGAGAGCCATCGCAGAGATCAGGCGTGCGCTGTACGAAGAGTGGAGAGCCCAAGGCCATGAAACGGAAGAGGAACACGGATCGCAGCGGCACAAGAAGCCAGCCACAGGCTGGCGAGAGTTCGCGGCTCAAGTCGATCCCGCGCGGGGAGCTTTAGCAGGATCAATGAATGAGGAGGCAATCGGGGGCCAACAGGAGCCTGAGTCCGAAGTCGAACGGCCGTCTTGGCTCGAAAGACTGTGAGAAATCGGGTACAGGGATCGCGCAGACGAGACGGGCTGACTGACTCATTCGAGCCCTCCCGTCCATTGATCCTTGGTCCCGACAGGGCATGGCTGGATCGACTTCGAGCACTAAGGGTGGGTCATTACTTAGACGTCTACACATCGTGGCTGCGATAATCCAACCATGGAGCCCGCCGAACCCGCCCACCGCCTAGCCCTTGCGAGGACTCGCACAGTTCGCCTGCGTTCAGGACTCATAGCGCTAGTCCTTCTTCTTGTCGGAGCGGCAGCACTCTGGACATGGCGCGAACAGGTCCTCACCAAGCTCGGCGACTTGCTCGTCGAAGAGACTCCCCCGGCCCCGGCAGATCTCGTGGCGGTCTTCGACAACGGAGTCCCCGCTGCGGCCACCGCCGCCGACCTCTTGGTAGAGGGCTATGCGCCGCGCATCCTCCTCTTCAAAGCACCACCGGCCGCCGATGAGAAACTGCTCGCCCGGCTCCGCATTTCGGTTCCGAATAGCCACGAACTCGCGATACTTGTGATGCATCGGTTGGGCGTCACCTCCGAGGCCATCGTCGTGGAACCGATCACCGAACCTGACACGAATGTCGCCGTTCAGGCCACAGCCCGCTATGCGCGTACCCATAACGCCAACCGAGTGATTGTCATCACGTATCGATCACACACGCGGCGCACGGCCTTCCTTCTTCGACAGGCCCTTGGTCGATCTGCCGTAGTCATCGTGCGTGCATCGCCAGATGATCCCTTCCGCCCGGAGGGATGGTGGCAGGACCGCCGCAATAGCCGGGAGTTCACGATGGAAAGCATTCGGTGGATAAACTCTGCCTTGTTTGGTGACCTCTGGCGTGAGTAAGCGTCACCAATGTGCGTAGTGTATTAGTCAACTTTACGACCGGCCGGGCGATGATGGCCGTGAGTTTCTCCATGAACTCAAGGCTCGAGCATCAGCTGCGAGATGCCAGTACGGTGACGAAGCCACGCCCGCCGTTGTCGATCCCCGCCCGCGCGCCGGCCACGAGATTCAGATAGCGAGTACCGCCAGGCAAGCGGAGCGACAGCGACAGGGCGGCCGTATGCCGGCGATTCGAGGTCGATACGCGCCCTAGCGCGACCGTCGTTGAGCACGACGGGCAGCCCCCAGGCGAGGAGCAGGTCGAGGTCGCGGCTCGCCAGAGTGAGCGTGCGTGTCTCGCCGGGCACGAGCGTCTTGGGGTTCTTGCGTCGCAGGAGCACGTAGAGCCGACGCTTCTCCGCGGAAGTGACGGCAAGACTCTCGCGGACGAGAGGCTCACGCTCGGAGACGGCGAAGAGGGCGATCCCGGCCACGACCGGCGCGGCGAGCAGCCCCACGACGAGCGTGATCAAGCGCGCGCCGCCAGGCGCGTCGCCCGCCCCGCCAGCCAAGGCATGCGCCCACGCCGCCCGCAGAGCCAATCACGGGAAGGAAGAGATCCGAGGGCCCCGGCCATTGCCCGCCGATCTCGCGCATGAGCACGAGAGTCGCGATGACCAGGCTTCCCGCTCCCCGCCGCCACGGCCAGGAGCAGCATCCGGGCCCGATCGTCAAGTGCCCGGGGCAGGGAGAGCACAGCGAGGATCCCCACCGGCACGAAGCGCAGGACTTCCACCGCCGCGTACACGGCAAGGCCGAGTGCCACGGCCCGGATGCGCGCACCGGTTCGGAGGTCGAACAGCCCGGCGCCGGCGACAGCAGCCTGGCCCGCCGGCGTCAGCAGCGATGCCGACAGGAGGGCAGCATACGCGATCAACCCGAGTCGGGCGGCCCATCGAGCGTCGGGTGAGGGAAACGATACCAGGGGCACAGAGAGAGTCTAGCGATATCTATGCTACGGAAGACCGCTGAGGCATGATCGCAGGCATGACGGCGACGATTCACCGAACACGACGACTCGGTCCGGCGCGTCTCATGACGGGCAAGGAGCGGCGCTGGATCAACCCAAACAAAGGCTTGGTCAAGATAGTGGAGCGCAACCTGGACATGATCGTGTCGCGCTTTCTGTATCCGCATCTGAGCCGAGTGTGGACTCCTTACAGCTGGTTGCTCGAGAGGCGCTTCGTGTTGACCGAGACGTCGGTCTCACCGGTCGGCTGGCCACGAAAGCTCGATCCGCTTCGGGTGCTGCTGATCTCAGATATCCACACCGGCATCTTTCTCAAACCACAGACGCTGGCCGACCTCATGCTGTCGTTGATGGAGCACAAGCCTGACCTGGTGACGATCGCGGGAGACATCGTGACAGGCCATTCGAGTGAGGTGCGCCCGTTTCTCGATGCCTTGGCGCCGCTGTCGCGGGCCCCGCTCGGCGCATGGTACGCCTACGGGAACCATGACTATTTTGGTGGAGACCCGGAAGAACTTCGCAAGGACCTGCACTCCATCGGCATCACGACGTTGAAGAACGAATCCGTGGCACTCGCGACGGCGTCCCCCATCTGCTCCTGGCGCACAATCCCGATCACTTTTACGAGGCCGAAGGCCACGGAGTGCCCCTAACCCTTTCCGGCCACACTCATGGCGGGCAGATCCGCTTTCCCAACGGACCACCAATTATTCGCCACAGTCGGTTCTGTCTCGATGAGGGACTCTTTTCATTCCGTTCTTCACTGCTCGTGGTGACGCGAGGATTGGGGAGTGTCGGGCTACCCTGGCGCTGGGGCGCCGACCCAGAAGCGATTCTGATCGAGGTCACGCCACGGGAATAGTACGGGCTGTGACACGGCTCAGGAGGGCGGAGGAGAACCAAGCGCGCCCTGGCTGAGAACGGTGCCCGCGAGCCTGCCGACTTGTGGGTGGTAATTCTCGAGCATGTGAATCGCCAAGGAAGGGTCACAGCGGCAAGCCTGTCATCGATCGCGCTCGTCTGGGTCGCCGCTTGTAGTTTTCGGTCGCCGCCGCCGTTCGGCGCGCCACTCGGCCAGCAGGCGGGCGCGGAAGTCGCCGAGCTCACGTTCGATGCGCTGGGCGAGATCCTGGCGCGTGGCCTGCCACAGATCGGTGACGTCGACGCGGACAATCTCGACGCGCTGCAGGTAGCGGTGGAGAAACGGCCGCGGCAGGCGACCGACCTCCGGGGCAAGGCGTTCACGCTCAATCAGGTGCTCAATCGCCGTCGGTAACCGGTCCGGGACGCCGTCATCGGGCCGCTCCCGTTCGGCCCGCGAGCTCCCCTGCCCGGACGCGAGCCACTCGGGGTCAACCCCGAGCGCGCGGGCGAGCGACTGTCGGACGACGGGTGAGGCGATTCGCTGTCCCCGCTCGAGCCGGCTGATATACGCCTCAGAGACCTGGGCCGCCCGCCCCAGCGCCCGGCGCGAGAATGCCGCGGCCCCCCGCGCCCGCGCTAGGCGTTCAGGGAAGCCTTCTTCTTCTTGCTTTTTACTACTTGACAAATGATGTCTCAGTCACGTAATGTCATGCCTGACGTTGCCTGGGACCGTACCACGAAGCGGACTCGGGGCAAAGGTGTGCGACCAGCCCTTACTCAGGGAGGCCATCCATGAGCAGTCTCAAACGTTGGCGACAGGTTGGGCAGGGGCAGTTTCATAAGTGGGCGCAGCCGGGCGACGAAGTCGAGGGAACGTGGCGGGGCGCCCATGACGGGCGCTACGGGCCTCTCGGCACGCTCGAGACGGCGGAAGGGCTCGTGACGTTTCCGTTACACGCGGCGCTCCTCGATCGGCTGAAGCTCGTGCGGGAAGGGGCCGAGGTGCTGATCCGCTACACAGGGATGCAGACGTCGCGCGCGCGACGTCTCTTCAAGGCTTTTGATGTATTCGTGGCCGGCGAGGGGTGGGCCGCCGAAGGGACCCAGGATGTGGCCCCTCGCTCGCTGGCTGAGGGGGCCTGATCATGTCCGCAACGACGATCAACAGTCCGCGTCGCTGGGATCGGGCCCGGTTCTACACGATCGCGGGCCGGCAGTGGCCCTCGGTGACGACGGTGCTCGACATCATCGCGAAACCGGCGCTGGGGCCCTGGTACGCGAAAGAAGAGCGGCGGTATTTCGAGGCCGCGATGCTCGAAGTGCTGACGAAACCCGGCGCCCGCGACCCCGAGTACGTGCTGGCGGCGGTGGTTGAGGCGGTCAGCGGCGTCAAAGCCGCCGATCGGGCTAAGCAGCAGGCGGCCACCATTGGCACCGCCGTGCATGCGGGGATCGAATGGGAACTCCGAACGCGCCTTGGAGAAGACGCGGGGCCTGCACCCCACCTCCCCGATGCCGCCGCCTGGGCCGTCGAGAGCTGGAAGGATTGGGCGCGCACGGTGGCGCTCGAACCCCTGGCCATCGAGCGGGCGATCTACTGCGACCTCTGCGGGTATGCGGGCACCCTCGATCTCTACGCGCGGGTCGGCGGCGTCTTGACAGTGCTCGACTGGAAGAGCGGCAAGGCCATTTACCCGGAGGCCTTTCTCCAGAACGTGGCTTACCGGCATGCGGCCGCACGACAAGGGTTGCCCTCGGCTCAGGGTCTCATCGTGCGGCTGCCCAAGCTCCTCGAGGACCCGGCCTGGGAAGTAATGCCGGTGCCGGAGAGGCTGACCCTGGAGGACTTCCTAGCCGCGCTCAGCCTCTGGCGCTGGCAGCGGGCCATGGCCGGCCAGTCCGCGGGAGATCTCCCGCGGTCGGTTTCGATGCGTCTCGAGCATAGGGAGCATGACCACCAGTTGATTGGCTCCCGCGGAGCTGGGGGTCCTTCAGAGGCATCATGAGCACGGGGCTCAAGGATCACTTCACCACGCGACCCCCGGGTCACGACCCTGCTGAGGCCGTGGCGCGCTTCCTCGCGCAATACGCGCCCGCTGACCGCGCTGAGGCATTGCATCTCGCGCTCCGCGCTTTAAGGGCACGCGTCGAGCCGGACCGCGTCCTGGCCTGCGAGCTCGCCTGGGAAGTGCACACGCACGGGTACTGGCGGCAACTCCGTCAGCCCGATGGGCGACCGTACGAGACGGAGGAGCAATACTTCCGCGACGTCCTGGGCGTGGCCTCGTGGCGGACGGCGTACAAACGACTGGCGATCGGACGGATGCTGACGGGCTTCGAGGCACGCGAGCGTGCCCACCTGCGAGCCGCCATCGCTGCCATCGGCTTGGCCAAGGCGACGGTCGTGGCGCCTGCGATCGAGCGCTGCCGCGAGTGGCAGCCCTGGCTCGAGCTAGCCGGGTCCCAGCCGACGGTGGCACTGCAAGAAAAAGTCTCTGCCGCGCTCGAGGCGTTGCCGCGCGGCCGGGAACCCACGCCCCCGGGGGAGCGCTTCCGGCGCCTGGTGCTCGCCGCCCTGCCCGACATTGAGGCCATGGAACTCGTCGAACGGTTCTTCGCCCTCGGCGCCGAAGTGGTCGGGACGCCGCATCCGGTCGGGATCTTCCTTGCTGGGTGTCGCGAATGCCTCGCAGAGTGGGAGGTGCAGGCCGCGAGCTGGCCGGCCGGTCGACGACCCAGGGACCCCGAATTTTGCCCACGTAGGCAAAATCCTCCCGCCGGCGCGAACGAGTATCAGGACCCAGTTTGCCCACGTGGGCAAACGCCGAGCGCTGCCGATGCCAAACCGCTCACAACGGACTAGGGTGGGCGTCGGCGCCCCGGCCCGCCGTCGCATCCAAGCGGGCGGCCCCCGGGCCCTCGGGCGCCCGGCGGCCACGCGTGATGAGTGGACCGTGATTCGCCTCACCGTGTTGCGGCGCGCCCGCTGGCGCTGCCAAGCCTGCGGCCGCTCGGCCGCCCTCGAAGTCCACCACGTCATCAAGCGCGCCCAGGGCGGCTCGGACTTCGATCTCGACCGCCTAGTGGCCCTCTGTCCTCCGTGCCATGCGCAGACCGATGCCCCCTACGCCCGCGGCCGGCTGGTGATCACCGCGCGTGGCCAGGGGCGCTTCACCTGCGAGGTCATGCAAGGAGCCGACAAGTGGGTGATCCGCTCCGCGGGGTCCACGGCCTCAACGGCGCCAGCGGGCTGAAGCAGCTGTCGGTGGGGTCAGAAGATCGTCGAGTAAGCCATCCCTCGCGGGCGCCCAGGGCAGCGCCGGATCCGGCTAAGCCGTCAGATCTGTGGACCTCGAGCGTCTTGGCTGCTCTCTTCGAGGGCGATCATCTTCCTGCTCAGGTCGGCTAATGCGCGGCGATCTTCCTTGCTGAGCTGGCCGACCAGGGCGGCGAGTTCGGCGCTGTCCGTCTTCGGGGGGACGACCTCGACGCGCTCCGGGGGCTTGCCGCCATGATAACGGAAAAACTCGAGCATGAGGCGTGGCTGGAGCTTCCCGGCACGGGCTTGCTCGAACAGCTTTGCCTGGACCTCGGGGTCCGTCACGATCATCTCGGCGAGCTCCCGCATGAGGGGCACGCGCGTGGTCGTCGCACCGCGCTTCCGGCCGGCCGGCTTGCTGCGCACGCCTTTCTTGAACATGCTGTTATTGTACCCCGGAAACATCACCAATCCGGTGCTCGCGGCCTTCCTCGAAGGAAACGCGGCTCAGCCCGCAGAAGAGGTTCCCCCGTGCGAGATTCCTGGCTCCAACAGGCGCCTCCTCGGAGTCCGTGGACATGGGCTAAGATGAAGCGCCACTTCCGAGTGCTCCGCGTGCCGGCCCATATATGTGAAACCCTCCGGCAGTGGGGCGCGGCCCCCGACGACCTTGCGCCCCTGCTCCGGCTGGTCCGAGTCATCGTCGTCTCCAACGCCGTCCATCGCGCGGAGATAAAGCGCGCGACGTGGGCGGCGGGAACGGCGCGCGACCCACATTACAAGCGCACGCCGGAGAAGCCGGGCGCCCTACGCCCCCTCCTGGACATCGTGGAACGGGTGATCGCGGATTTGGAGCGCCTCATTCAGTGGAAATTCGCTCCGCCGATCGTGCTGCACGAACTGGACGCGAAGCTCAAGCCAACGCACCGGAAGGTGCGCCTCTCCCGGCTCGACGAGGCCAGTCGCGAGGCTTTCGGCAAGGCCCGGCAGGAGCTCCTGGGGGTGCGCGAGAATCTGCGCAAGGACACGCAACGTCGCCGAGGCCAAAAGGCGACGCTCGTACAGCCCCACCGAGTGTCGACCCGCTCCAGGCCCCCTGGGCTGCCGACACCCGCTCGCCGACGTGAGTTGGCGCGGATGGTCCGCGCCCAGATCCTCGCCCTCCACCCGAATCGGAAAAAGCCCCCGCGGGCGGCCAGGGCCATGGCCGATCGCTTGGCGGGCGACATCATCGAGTCCATCCCCGTCCTCAACTAAATTGGCGCCCGCGTCGAGGAGCCCGCGGCCGGGCGTTGTTCCCAGCGCCCTCTACCTTGTCCGTGTCCGGAAATCACGCCTCAGAGCCTGTGTATTCCGGCACGGTCGAGCTTGGTACGCTCGCGCGCGTACAGGGTGTGGTGACACTGCGGGATCCAAGCGGACCTCGCGGCCGCGTCACCGACTCCGGGCCCGCCGTCGCCTCCGCCGGTTCCCGAATCCCCCAGGAGAGGCGATGCGCACGACACGAGGTACACCATGGCCACAGTCCGACAGATCAGCGAGAAGAAACTCGAAGCGAACCGCCGCAACGCGCGCCAGTCCACGGGCCCGAGGACGGACGCAGGCAAGCTCGCCAGCCGGCAGAACGCCGTGACCCATGGGCTGCTGGCCAAAGCCGTCGTGATCACCGCGGGGGATTACCAGGAGGACCCAGAGGAGTTCGCCCAGCTGCTGGATGACCTGCGCGAGCAGTTCCTGCCGGTGGGCGTGGCCGAAGACCTGGAAGTCCAGGAGATCACGCGGTATTACTGGCGCAAGATGCGCGCCGTTCGGTATGAACACGGGGCCATCCGGAAGCGAACCGGCGACCTGCGGGAACGCGAGGCGCGCCGCTGCGAGTCGAGGTTCGATGTTAGCCTGAGCCTCGGATCCGACCTCGAGCGGAGCTCGCGCGGGATCCAATACCTCATCGACTACCTAGAAAACGTGAAGCAGGAGGTCCACGACGGAACGGTGTCAGGGGAGTCTTACAAGTGGCTCGAGCAGCACTTCCCGGACGAGTTCGCCCCGCCTGACGAGACCCAGCTACTAGATGAGGAGACGGCGGCCAGCCCGGCCGCGTCAAAGGACTGCGGGCGCCAGATGGTGGCCAAGATCAACGAGCAGTTGCGCCGGCTTTCTCCCTTGCGGGAGAAGCTCGCGACGATCGAGGAGCTGAATCTCGAATCCAAGCTCAGCGCCGCGGCGCTTCCTGGACCCGAGGCGGTGGACAGGCTGATTCGGTATGAGACCAGCAACGATCGGGCGTTGGACCGCGCCCTCAAGCGGCTCGAGGTCATGCAGGCGCGTCGTCGAAAACAGGGAGACGCCCCTCCGGAGAAATAAAGCTCGGCCGGGCACGCCCACGGGCTGTCCCGACGCGGTAAGCGGGCCGGGCTCCGGGTGATGACTGCCGCCGAGGGGGCACTATGCCTTACCGCCACGGTCAGCCGCGGTCAGGTAGCTCAAGACAGTCATGAGGGAAGGCCGGCGGGCGAACCTGGTTTTGCGAAACGAAGCCAAACCCACTCGCGAATCCCCTGTGCGTCCGCGAACCCAGAATGTGACGCCGGCCGATGGACATCGTTTGGAGTGTCAACTCTGTCAGCCGTGTCAACGGACAGCGTCACGGACCGAACGGGGGCTTAGGCGGACAGAAGATCAGCGTGGATGAAGGCGCCAGGTCCAAAGGAGGAAGGAAACGCCCGATACGAAACGGTCGGTTTCAAGCATTTCCATTGACTGCCCCGCCCCGCCCACTTCATAATTCGCGCATATGGCCAGCACCGGCGAGAAAGTGTCCGTACTCCGTCGCCTGGGCCAGATTCTCATCGGTTCCCGCCTGATCACGCCCGAGGTCCTCCAGGAGGGGCTGGCACGCGCCAAGAGCGAGCGGCGGCGGCTCGGCGAGGCCCTCACCACCATGAACGCCGTCTCGCAGGACGATGTGCTGAGGGCCCTGGCCTCCCAGCAGAGCCTTCCCTTCCTGGCCGCGGATGACGGCCGATCCGACCAATCCGCTGCTCCTAGACGAGCTGCGTCAGATGCTTGGCCTGCGCGTGGCGCTCTGCGTGGCGCCGCCGGGCGCCATCCTGGAGGCGATCGAGCGCGCCTATGGCGCCTCGACCCCGCTCCAGAAGATCGTCGAGGGCATGGGGTCCCCGGAGGGGGGCGCCGAGGGTGACGTCGAGGCGGACGTCAACCAGCTTCGCGACATGGCCTTCGAGGCGCCCGTCGTCCGGCTGGTCAGCCTGCTGATCGACGAGGCGGTGGCCGCGGAGGCCTCGGACATCCACATCGAGCCCTACGAGGATCGTCTCCGGATCCGCTACCGGCTGGACGGCATCTTGCACGATCGCGAGTCGCCACCCCGGCGACTCCAGGCGGCCTTGACGTCCCGCATCAAGCTCATGGCGGAGATGAACATCGCCGAGCGCCGCCTGCCCCAGGACGGGCGCATCCGGGTCACGGCGGGCGATCGGCGGGTGGACATCCGCGTGTCCACGGTGCCTACCGTCCATGGCGAATCGCTGGTGATGCGGCTCCTCGATCGGTCCTCGGTCTTCCTGCCCTTCAATCGCCTGGGCTTCTCCCCGCGGGTGGCCGAGATCTTCGACGGCCTCATCCGGCGGCCCCACGGCATCCTGCTCGTGACGGGACCGACGGGATCCGGCAAGACCACGACGCTCTACGCCGGGCTCGACAAGATCAACTCGCCGGAGAAGAAGATCATCACCATCGAAGATCCGGTCGAGTACCAGCTGGCCGGCGTGAACCAGATCCCGGTGCGGCCCAAGATCGGGCTGTCCTTCGCCACGGGGTTGCGCCACATCGTGCGCCAGGACCCGGACGTCATCATGGTCGGCGAGATCCGTGACCTCGAGACGGCCGAGATCTCCATCCAGGCCGCCTTGACCGGGCACCTGGTCTTCTCGACCCTGCATACCAATGACGCGCCCAGCGCGGTCACCCGGCTCCAGGACATGGGGGCCGAGGCCTACCTGGTAGCCTCCGTCCTGAACGGGGTGCTGGCCCAGCGGCTCGTGCGGCGGATCTGCTCCGCCTGTCGGGCGCCGTACCAGGCCGATCCGGGCGACCTCCTCGCCCTCGGCGTCACCGACGCCACGGGCGTCGAGCTCTGGAGTGGCAAGGGCTGCGACGACTGCCGCGGCACCGGGTACCGGGGCCGCACGGGCATCTACGAGCTCTTCGTGATCAACGAGGAAGCCCGTGGCCTCATTCTGAGCAAGAAGCCTTCGGGAGTGATCCGGCGTCACGCCATCGAGCACGGGATGATCGGCCTGCGCGACGATGGCTGGGTCAAAGCTCGGGCGGGCATCACCACGGTCGAAGAGATCCTGCGGGTCACGCAGGAAGACACCTAGGTGCGTTGTCCGAAATGCAGCTCGATTCTCTCTGCCCCGTTGAGGGGCCACCGAGAGAGGCGCCGGCGTGCCGATCTTCGCGTATAAGGCTGCGGATCAGCGGGGGCAGACCATAGATGGCGTGATGGAGGCCGCCGATGCCCGCAGCGTCGTCGAGCGGCTCCAGCACGACGCGTATTTCCCCATCCAGGTCAGGGCCCAGGACGAGCGGGCGGGCCTTGGCAGCTTCACCTGGCCCATCCTTCGGCAGCGCCGCGTCGGGGGCCGCGAGCTCGTCGCCTTCACCCAGCAGCTGGCCACGCTCCTCGAAGCGGGCCTCCCCCTCGACCGCGCGCTCGCCATCCAGGAAGAGCTGACGCCCAACCCACGGCTCCGCGCCATCACGGCCCATGTCCTGCGCAGCGTTCGCGCAGGCTCCTCGCTGGGCGAGGCGCTCGCCGAGCACCACCCTCGCCCCTTCTCCCGCCTTTACATCAACATGGTGCGGGCGGGGGAGCGGGGCGGGGTTCTCGAGTCCACCCTCCGGCGGCTGGCGGAATTTCTCGAGGAAGCCCAGGAGTTCCGCGACACCCTTGTCTCGGCCATGATCTATCCGAGCCTCCTGGCCTGTGTCGGCGGCGCTGCCGTGGTCTTCCTGATGACCTTCGTCATCCCACGCTTCGCGGATATCTTCCGCGATCTCGGCAGCACGATTCCCTGGCCCACCCAGGTTCTCCTCTCGCTGAGCGCCTGGCTCAGGCAGTACTGGTGGGCCCTGGCGGGGGCGGGTCTCGCCATCGCGCTTGCCCTCCGCATCTGGATGGCCACCGCGGCGGGCCGGCTCCAGGCCGACGGGCTCCTGATCAGGCTTCCCGTGCTCGGCCTCGTCATCGTGCAGACGGAGGTGGCCCGCTTCGCTCGGATCACGGGCACCCTCCTCAAGAGCGGCGTGCCCATGCTGTCAGCGCTGGGCGTCGTCAAGGACATGATGGGCAACCAGGTCATCGCGCGAGCCGTGGAGAGCCTGGCGGAGGGGGCGCGGCGCGGCGCCGGTCTTTCCAAGCCCATGGAGGATACGCGCGCCTTTCCCCCGCTCGCCGTCCACATGGTGCGGGTGGGCGAAGAGACCGGGCGGATCGAGGAGATGCTGCTCAAGGTCGGCGCGACCTTCGAGACCGATACGCGCAAGCTGGTCAAGCGCCTCATCGCTCTCGTCGAGCCGTGCATCATCCTCACCATGGGGCTCGTGGTGGGCTTCATCGTGGTCGCCATGCTCATGGCCATCCTCTCCATCACCGACATTCCATTTTGATCCCGCCCCGCGTGTTGACGCGACGCCTGGGAAGCGGCAATACTCTCGACCACATGACCGTGTCGGAGACCGCGCGTCGACGACTGCGCGCATGCGGAGCGTTTCTCGACAATTCGCGCGGCTTCTCCCTGATCGAGCTGCTCGTGGTCATCATCATCCTCGGGCTGCTCGCCGGCCTCGTGGGGCCGAGGCTCTTCAGTCGCGTGGGCCAGTCCAAGCAGGCCGCGGCGCGCGCCCAGATCGAGCTCTTCGGCGCGGCCCTCGACCAGTACCGCTTAGATGTCGGCGCCTATCCCGCCGCGGCCGCCGGTCTCGAGGCGCTCGTCCGGAACCCCAACGTCTCCAACTGGAGCGGCCCCTATCTCAAGAAGAACCTCGTGCCCCTGGACCCCTGGGGCAAGCCCTACCAGTACAAGTGCTGCCCGGGAGAGCATGGTGATTTCGACATCTGGAGTCTGGGCGCCGACGGCGCCCCCGGCGGCGACGGCGAGAATGCCGACGTGACGTCCTGGTCGACCAAGTGAAGCGCGGCTTCACGCTCATCGAGGTGGCCGTGACCCTCCTCGTCATCGCCTTGGCCGTCGGGGTGGCGGCACCCTCCATCTCGCGCGGGCTCGACGGATTGCGCGCGCGCGCCGAAGCGGCGGGCATCGCGACGTTCCTGCGCGCGGCGCGCGAGCAGGCCATCACGCATCGCCGGGCCTACGAGGTGCGCGTGAGGCCTGACGAAGGTCTCCTGGAGCTCCGCAGCGGCGACGCGGTGCCCAGGAAGCGGCACCTCGCCTCCGGGGTGCGCGTCACCTCCGATCCGCCCTCGGCCCAGGTCATCAGCTTCCTGCCCCAGGGCATCACGAGCGGCGGCCGGCTCCGCGTCGAGATCCCGGGGCGCCGCGGATACCTGATCACTCTGGATCCGTTGACGGGCCGGGTCTCCACCCAGCGTCTGGACCTATGAGCGGGCGAGCGAGCGGGGGGTTCACGCTGCTGGAAGTCGTGGTGGCCATGGTCATCTTGAGCGTGGCCGTGGTCACGCTCATCCAGCTCGCCTCGCAGAGCCTGAGGCTGCTCAAGCTCTCGAGCGATCACCAGGACGCCACCATCCTTGCCGATCGGCTCGTGCGTGCCGCCGACCCCCTCACGGAGGGCGTGGAGAGCGGCCAGGACGGTCAATTCACCTGGGATCGCCGAGTGCGTGCCGTCGCCGTTCCGGGCGAGCTCTTGCCCACCATCGGCCCGGCGCCGCGGCTCCTCTCCCTCGTGGTCGCCGTCCGTTGGGGGACCGGGCGCACGGTGGAGATGTCGACGCTTCGTCTCGCTCAAGGCTCGGCCGTCGCACCATGACGCGCGCGCGCCGCCGGGGCTTCACGCTCATCGAGGTGGTCATCGCGCTGACCATCGTGGCCACGCTGCTCGTCGTCATGTTCTCGAGCCTGCGCGTGGGGCTGGCGGCCTGGCAGCGCGGCGACGAGCGGGCCGAGCTCCTCGAGCGCACGCGAAGCCTGAACCGGGTCCTGGCGCGCGCGATGAATGCCACCTCTTCGTATCAGAAGCCGGCCACGGCGCGGGAGCCCGCGCGCCTGCTCTTCGAAGGAGAGCCCGACCGCCTGGCCTTCGTGACCGCGGCTGCGCCGTTCCCCACGGCGGCGCCCATAGCCTTCACGGCGGTGACGCTCTCGCACGATGCCGGCTCCGGACTGGCCATACGCCAGAAGCCTCTCCCGAACGACGATGCGTTCGAGCGGCTGCTTCCCGTGGTCGTGGACGCCACCGTGGCCGCCGTGAAGTTCCGCTATCTCCGAGCTTCCGATCGCGTGTGGACCGATCGCTGGGAGGCCGCGACCGAGAACACGCTGCCCGCGGCCGTCGAGGTGACGCTGACCGTGATGCGTCGCGGGCAGAGCGTCGAGCATCCGCCCCTCATCGTCCCCCTCCCCGTGACGGGCCCATGAGAGATCAGCGCGGTTTCGCCCTCCTGGCCGTCATGCTCGTGCTCGCCCTCCTCGGGGTGGTGGTCACCGAGCTCTCCGTGTCCATGCGGCTCGAAGCCTCGATGGTGCGCTCCCACAAGGAGAGCGTCCAGGCCACCCATCTCGCGGAGGCGGCCGTCCACCAGGCCATGCGTGAGATCCTGGGACCGGGCAACATCCAGGCGCTGGACCGGGACGGCGCGCTCGTCTTCCTGCGAGCCGGCGACGGGGCGGGGCTGCCCGTGCGTCTTCCGAGGCTGCCCCGCGAGGGGGTAGCCCTTGGCGCCGGCGAGTTCTCCTACCGGATCAGCGACGAGGAGTCTCGCATCAACCTCAACAACGCACCGCCCGACCGGATCGATCGGCTGCTCAGCGCGGCCGGCCTCGACAAGCCGACGCGGGACACGATCAACGACTCGCTCCAGGACTGGAAGGATCCTGACGACCTCCGCCGCCTCAACGGCGCGGAGAGCGAGGACTTCTACCTCAAGCTGCCTGTGCCGTATCGCGCGCGCAATGGCCCGCTCCAGGACACGGCAGAGCTGCTCCAGATCCGCGGCGTGACTCGCGAGATATACCAGGGCGCGCCGAGACAGCCCGGCCTCGCCGATCTCGTCACCGTGACGGCCGGCCCCGGCACCGCCAACATGAACACGGCCCCCGAGCCCGTACTCAGAGCGCTCGGCTTCCTGGATGCCGAGCTCTCGGACATCACGGGAAACCGCATGGCCAATCCCTATACCGCCGTCCCCGCGCGCTACGGCGGCCGCGGCCTCGCGGTGGGCAGCGCCACGTTCAGGATCGAGGCGGAAGGCCGCGTGAGCGGCGAGCCGCGGGCCCGCATCGTCGCGATCGTCCAGCGGCGGGCGGGCACCCCCACCGGCAATTCGCCCCCCGGTATGCGCGTGGCCATTCTCTCCTGGCGGCCGGCCGAGCCATGAAGCCCCGCGCGGGTCTCTTGATGGACGAGGGTCGGCTGACCTTGGCCGTGGTCTCCGCGGGTGGCGATCTCGAATGCGTCGCGATCGACCCGGGCGACAACCCGGGCGCGCAGCTGGCCGGCGAGCTCGACCGTCAGGGTTACAAGCGGCGCCGGCTTCGGGTGGGGCTCGACCGGAACCTCGTGGTGGTGAAGGAACTGGAAATGCCGCGCGTCGGCGGCGGCTCCAGCTTCGGCCAGATGGTCCGCTTCGAGCTCGAGCTCTACGTTCCCTTCTCCCCGGAGCACATGGCGAGCGACTGGAGCGTCAATCCGGGAAGGGCCAACGTCCCGCTTCGGGTCCTCGTCGGCGCCTGCGAGTCGCGCACGCTCGATCAGGCTCTCCGGCTCGTCAACGAGGCGCGGCGCCGTCCTCGGTCGGTATCCGTCGCCTGCCACGACCTGCGCGCGCTCTTGTCCCGGGAGCTCGTCCGTGAAATCCAGCGCACCCTTCTGCTCCTTCAGTGGCGTGACTGCCAGGCCCTGTGGATCTCCGGCGACGAGACCGAGCGCTTCCTCTCGGCCCCCGCCCTCTTCGACCTCGGCATGGCGGTCTCCGAGCCCCCGTATGCGCCCGAGGTTCAGGAGATTGTCGACCACGTGCCGGAAACCGGGCGCGGCGCCGCGCTCCTCGCCCTGGCCGTTGCCCTCGGCTCCTCCCATCCGCGAATCAATCTCTTGCCGCGCGCGCTCAGACCGCACGAGGCCTCGCGCGGCCAGCTCGTCACGGCGGTCATGGTCGGCCTCACCCTGCTTCTCGGCGTGGGGCTCCTGGGCGCGCAGGTCTATCAGCGCGACCGCTATGTGCAGAGCCTCTCGCAAGAGATCCGACGGCTGGATCCCGAGGTCAAGGTCGTCGAGCGCCTCGCCACCCAGGTGGCGCAGAAGAGGAAGCTCGTCTCGGCGCTCGCGGGCGTGGAGGCCAACGGCATGCGCGTCCTGCCTTTCCTGCGCGATCTGACCGAGCTGCTGCCCCAGGACGCCTGGCTCCAGGCGCTGAGCCTGGAGCCCCAGGGCGTGGAGCTCATCGGGCAGGCGGACGGGGCGAGCCAGCTCATCCAGAAGCTCGAGGCCTCGCCCTGGCTCGAGCGCGTCGAATTCACCTCGCCGGTGACCAAGACGCAGAGCAAGGACCAGTTCCGTCTGCGGGCGAGCTGGGAGCGGCGCTAGCATGGCCACCCTGAGCCGGCGGGAGCGCACCCTGGTTGGATTGGCCGTGGGGGCCTTGCTGATCATTGCCGCGTACCTCTACGTCATCGAGCCGCTCGTGACGAGGAGCCGCGAGCTGGCCGAGCTGGCGCCCGCGCGAGAAGCGACGCTCGAGGCCCGTCGGCGGTTGATCGCCCAGCGTCCGCGCCTGACCCAGGAGCTGGCGCTCGCCCAGCAGGGATTCGAGGCGCAGGCCGCGCGGCTCTTGCCCGGGCCGACCCCGCCGCTGGCCGCCTCGGAGCTGCAGAGGCTCGTCAAGGAGGTCGCGGCCTCGGCGAACGCGGACGTGCGCAGCGAGCGCGTCCTCCCGCCCGCGGACCTGGCCGGACTGCAGGAAGTGCCCCTCGAGCTGACGGTGGCAGGCAATGTCCGGGAGACCATGGCCCTCCTCTACCAGATCGAGCGGACAAGCCGGCTTCTCACGGTCAAAGAGGTGAAGATCCGGGTCGTGGCCGTCGGGCAGCCTCGAGAGCTCTTGACCACGCTCACCGTGGCGTCGGCATCGTGAGCGTCGCGCTCCTGGCGGGTACCGTGCGCACGCTCATCGTGAGACGCCCGCTGCCACCTCCGGCGGCGGCGCGCGCGATGACGGCGCCGGCGTCGACTGCGGCAGCTCCAACCGCGGATGCCGGCCTGTCGAGCTACGCGGTGATCGCCTCCCGCAATCTCTTCAATCCGGCTCGCAGCGAGACGGCGGTGGCGGTGGCGCCGATGAGCAAGCCCATTCTTCATGGCGTCGTCATCGACGGCTCCAAGAGTCGGGCATTCCTCGAGGACCCCACGGCCAAGCGAGTCGTGGGGTACTCCGTGGGCGATGTGATCGGCGGCGGAAAGATCCAGCGAATCACCGATGACAAGGTGGTGATCCTGCGGCCCGAAGGGCCCCTCGAAGTTCTGCTGCAGGATCCCTCCAAGCCTCGGCCCAGCCCGACGGCCGCGGCGCCCACGCCGGGGTCGCCGGCAACGCCCCCGGGCGCCGCGGCCCCGCAGACGCCGCCGACCGTGCAGGTCCCGACCTCGCCCCAGTCCCCGATCATCGGGCCGCCGCCGACCGGTCCCGACTCACCCCCGCTCAGGCGCCGCCTTCGAGGACAGGGCAATGACTAGCTCGCGATCCCTCGCGTGGCTCCTGGTCGCCGTCGTCGCCCTCGGCGCCTGCACCTCGGCAAGCTCGCGGCGACCCGGCAAGCCCGCCGGCGCCGCTCCGTCTTCCACCCGGGTCGATGTGCGCGCCGAGCCTGTCCCGCCTCCCGCGGTGGCGCCGCTGCCGTCGCCCACGTCGCCCCCGCCGCCGTCGGCGGCCGCGCCGGCGCCTTCCCTGTCCCTGGGCCGCGTGCGTCCGCCCGAGCCGACGCCGCCCGCGACGGCCGCCGTGGTCGTTCCTCCCGCGTCGCCACCTTCGACGCCACCTTCGACGGGGCCGTCCCGCAGCATCGTGTTCAACTTCGACAACGCGGACGTCGAGGTGGTGATCCAGGCCGCCGCGGAGATCGTGGGCTTCAACTACGTGCTCGCGCCGGCCGCGCGGGGGCGGAAGGTGACCATCCAGACCATCGGCAAGATCGCCAGCGACGACGTCTTCAACGTGCTGCTCACCATCCTCGACGTCAATGGCCTGGCCGCCGTCAAGTCGGGCAATCTCTACCGCATCATCCCGAAGGAGGGCGCGCCCCAGTCCTCGATCCGGACCGTGGTCGGCCGCGAGGCGGATCCCTCACGCAGCGGCGACGAGGTGCTGACCCAGCTCGTCCCCCTCAAGTACATCAGCGCGGTGGACGCGGTGAATCTCCTCCGTCCATTCGTGCCCCAGCAGGGCAGCATCTCGGCGCATCGCGAGACGAACCTGCTCATCATCACCGACACGGCCGCCAACATCCGCCGCGTGCTCGACATCGTCAAGCTCGTCGACGTGGAAGTGGCGGTGGACGAGCTGCAGATCATTCCCATCCGCAATGCCGATGCCCAGGAGCTGGCCCAGCTCCTCAACCAGATGTTCGCGAGCGGGAGGCTCCGCTCGGGCGTGGGCGTAGTGACGCCGGGGGCGCCCCCACCGCCCCCGGTCCCGCCGCTTCCCGGCGCCGCGCCCCTGCCCGCGACGCCGCCCGCGACGACCCCGAGCGCGGACCGCCCGCTCATCGTGGCCGAGCGGCGTTCGAACTCGCTCGTCATCCACGCCCGCAAGCCGGAGCTGGAGACCATCCTCAAGCTGGTCGAGAAGCTCGACGTCGACATCTATGGCGGCCAGCGCGTCTTCATCTACTTCGTCGAGAACACCAAGGCCAAGGACCTCGCGGCCACGCTGGATGCCATCTACGGTCGGTCCGGCCGGACGGGCGCCCAGACCACGCAGCCCCGCGTGCCGTCGCAGACGCCGGGCGGGCTCTCGAGCGGCGGGCTGACCACACCGCCCTCGCCGCCTCCGATCCTCCCCGTGCCCGCGCTGCCCGGGGTGCCTGGGCTGCCCGGCGAAGTCGCCACGCCCGTCACCGAGCTCCGCTTCATCGCCGACGAGGTCACCAACGCGATCATCGTGACCACGTACCCGCGTCTGTGGCGCGACATCGAGGAGACCATCAAGAAGCTCGACCGCATGGCCCGCCAGGTGCTCATCGAGGTGCTGGCCGCCGAGGTGACGCTGACCGACGACACCAAGCTCGGCATCGAGTGGGCCGTCCGGTCGGGAAAGTTCGACATCAGCAATACCCAGACGGGCATCCTGCCGTCGCGGCCGCCTCAGGGGTTGATTCCCGGCGGGGGCAGCCTGGGGGGCGGCGCCGTGCCCCTCGGCTTCAACGTCTTCACCTTCGCTGCGGGCGAGTTCCTGGCCGCCCTCAACGCGCTGGCCACCGAGAACAAGGTCAACGTGCTCTCGAGCCCGTCCATCATGACGAGCGAGAACAAGAAGGCCATCATCAACGTCTCGACCTCGGTGCCCATCGTCACCAGCCAGCAGGTGCCGGTGGCCTCGGGAGGCGGCACGGCCAACTCCATCACCCAGACCGTCGAGTACAAGGACGCGGGCATCATCCTGACCGTCACCCCGCGCATCGGCGAGCAGGGCACGGTAGCCCTCGACGTCAAGCAGGAGGTCAACGAGGTGGGGACGCCGGAGCCCCCGCCCATCAATTCGCCGCGCTTCACCAAGCGCGAGGCCGAGACCTCGGTCGTCCTGCTCAACAACCAGACCCTGGTCCTGGGCGGCCTCATCCAGAACAAGCGCACCTACATCAAGACGGGCATCCCGTTGCTCAACCGCATTCCGGTGCTGGGCTATCTCTTCGGGTCCACCGAGGAGAAGATCGAGAAGACCGAGCTGCTGCTCCTCATCACCCCGCGTGTGATCGGCACGGCCGTGGACGCGGCCCGGATCACGGAGCAGATGCGGCGCGCCACGCCAGAGCTCGAAGAGTCGATTCGCCGGGCCCCCCGCCTGCCGCCACCGACTTCCGTCCCGCCCGCCTTTGTTCCGCCCCCGCCCGCCTCGGTTCCGACCCCGTCTCGCTGATCGCGAGTCGTGGTCGCTCGCGTCGCCGAGTGGGCCTGATCGGTCGCTACCTCAAGCCGTCCTCGATCTGGGCGATGCGGCGCATGATTTCATCGGCGTTCTCGATGGCGATGAAGCCAGGGAGCCGGCGCCTGTCTCCCCGGCCCTACCACCCCCACGTGTCGAAGAACCTCCAGAATCCCTTCTGGATGGCGGGATCGGCATCGCCGAAGACGATGTTGCCGATGCTTCCGTCCACCAGCCAGAGACTCGTCTGAGGCACGCGGCGCAGGTCGATGGTGGTCACCGTGGGACCGTCGGCGCCCGAGACGATGAACGCCCTCGCGTTGGTGAGATAGTACGCGGTGTTGCCGAGCTGCTTGATCGCGCGGCGCCGCCTCCCGAACGACAGCACGTAGCCCATCCCGGCGAAGAAGAGCCCGAAGACAGCGAAGAGGATAATCGGCGGCTCCCCCTTCGAGCGCGGCCCGGGCGGCATCGAGGCGAAGACGAGCAGAGGCATGAGGGCGAAGACGACTCCGAAGACGATGAAGTAGTAGCCCATGAAGCGTGAAGGGTCCTGAGAGTACAGGTACTTGAGGAAGAACTTGCGGACCGGCTGCGCGCTCCACACCACGCGCTCGTCCTTGATCAGGTAACGCTGCACATCGATTGCGCTTCCCGCTCGCGTGTCCATTGCCTCGCTCCTCCGTGAATGGAGCGGGATCCTCCCCCCAAAGCAATAAGGGCAGGTTTCCCTTGACAGTATTCCGTGCCGAGATCTCTACTGGCTTCCAGGTGGTGAACTCACTTGCTCCAGTCGACGCACTCGCGCAGCACAGCCGCGCTTGTCATGCTCGCTCCGCGCGCGCCGCCCTTCCCAGTCCGCGGGCCTCCCTCTTCATGGCTCGCAGCGAAGCGGCGCACCTTCACGGCTCAGACAGGAGGATGACATGATCCAGATCGCCGTCATCAACGTTTCCACGGTCGTCAGCGACCCCGACCTGAAAAAGATGGTGGACGCGGTCCAGACGCAGATCGATCGTGACTGGACCCCGGCATGGGGCATCCCCGCCAAGCTGAACCTGCTCCCGCATGGACAGCATCCGCCCGCGAACATGTGGTGGCTGGGCATCTTCGACAATGCCGACCAGGCGGGCGCCCTCGGCTATCACGACCTCACGAGCGCGGGCCTGCCCATCGGCAAGGTCTTCGCCAAGACGACGCTCGACGCCCACGACCTCGTGTCCGTCACCCTCTCCCACGAGGCGCTGGAGATGCTCGGCGACCCCGACATCAACCTCATCGTGCAGAAGGGCGCGCGCGGCTACTCCTACGAGGTCTGCGACGCCGTCGAGGACGACTCGCTCGGCTACGACATCAACGGCGTGCGTGTCAGCGACTTCGTGTACCCGCAGTACTTCGAGACGTTCTGGAAGAAGGGCGGGACCAAGTTCGACCATCTGGGCCATCTCACGAACCCCGTCCCCGCTCTCACCCACGGCGGCTACATGAGCTATCTCGACTTCACCACAGGGCAGTGGAAGCAGATCACGGCGCGGCTCGACGACACCAACGCCACGCTCCGAAATGCCGACCCGGCGCTCAACCGGGCCCTGTACAAGGAGCGCCCGCACGTGGGGGCCCGGCGCTACCGCCGGGCGCTGCCTCCGGCCACGTGGCTCGTCTCGACGGTCGAAGCTCGGTAGGATCCGGGCTCGCATTCACCGGAGAGTCCGCCCCGCGGGTCCCGACCACCGGGGCCCGCAGGGCTACCACCCCGTCACCCTACCCTCTCCCCCGATTGGGGGAGAGGGATGAGAGCAGGGTGAGGATGAGGAAGGAACCTTCGCGGCCCGGTCGGGCTAGGCCGCCTCGGCCACGCTGGTCCGCGGACGCAGGCGCAGGAGCACGTCGTTCATGAACTCCGTGAGCCGCTCCGCCACCTCGGTCCGCTCCTTGTTGTGGCGCTCCAGCTCGGCCTCGGCGCCGTTCAGCTGCTCACGCAGCCGATCGGCCAGGCGCTCGGTGGTCTCCGCGCGGTTGCGCATCTGCTCCACCTCGTAGACCAGCGGCCGGAGCTTCTCCGCCTCGGTCTCGAGCGCCTGCAGCCGCTCCTTCATCCGCTCGTTCTCGTGCAGGGCCCCGACGAGCGCCGGTATCTGGCGCTGCCCGTCTTCGAGCCACCGCAGCACCTGATCGCGGGATTCCGTCATCTCTCCCATGGCCACGATCCGCCCTCCTCTCTGCTGGGGTTGTGAGGTGTGGAGACTGGATCAAGATTACGAACGATGAATTCCGGGACGACATCGATCGCCAGCTGGCCCGCGGGCGGTCTCCGACGCCGAGCGGGGCTTCGAGCCAGAAAGGGAGGGAGCGACAGCCGTCATGCCACACCGTCGACGGCCAAGCAAGGAGGACACCCTCGCACGTTAGGGCGAGTTGTCGCCGCTGTCAAGACCTGAATGGGGGAAATTCACTACGGGCGCGCGTGGAGGGCGCGCCACACGCGCTCGGAGGTGATCGGCTGATCGCTGAGCATCACGCCGCGCGGGTGGAGCGCGTCATTCACGGCATTGAGAATGGCCGCGGGCGCCCCCGTGGTTCCCGCTTCGCCCGCGCCCTTGAAGCCGCCGGGAATGCTCGGGGCCGGTGTCTCCAGATGGTGCACCTCGAGGGCAGGCATGTCGGCCGCCGTGGGCAGCGCGTAGTCCATCAAGGTCGCGGTCAGGAGCTGTCCGGCCTCGTCGTACACGCAGCGCTCGCTCAGGGCGGCCCCGAGGCCCTGGGCGATGCCGCCCGCGACCTGTCCCTCGACGAGGGCGGGGTTGACGACGCGCCCGCAGTCGTCCACGGCCACGTATCTGAGCACACGGACGGCGCCCGTCTCCACGTCGATCTCGACCACGGCGAGATGCGCGCCATTGGTGAAGGTCCAGGGGACGGGGTTGCTGAAGTGCGCCGTCGCTTCGAGGCTCGGCTCCTCGCCCTTGAGCTCGTTGGAGCGGAAATGCACCGCGCGGGCCAGCTCGCGGAAGGTGAGACGACGGTCCGGGCTCCCGCGCACGGCGGCGCCGCCGCTCCCGATCTCGATATCTGTGGGGGAGGCCTCGAGGAGCGTCGCGGCCACGCGCCTGATCCGCTCGCCGAGGAGACCGGCCGCGCGGAGGGTGGCCGCGCCCCCGATGGGCATCCCGCGGCTCGCCCAGGTGCCGCCGCCGTACGGGACGACTGAGGTGTCGCCGGACAGCACCGACACGCTTTCGATTGCCACGCCCAGCTCGTCGGCGATGATCTGGGCGATGGCTGTCTGCATCCCCTGCCCCTGGTTCGTCACGCCGACGAGGGCAGTCACCGCGCCCGAGGGCTCCAGACGCAGCGTGGTCCCCTCCTGGCCCGAGATGGGCGCCCCGCCCACGCCGTAGAACTGCGCGCCCGGGCCCGTCAGCTCGAGGAAGCACGAGAGCCCGATGCCGACGCAGCGGCCGGCCGCGCGCGCGGCGCGCTGCTCCTCCCGGAGCGCGGGATAGCCGGCGGCATCGAGGAGCCTCTCGAGCGCTGCCTGGTAACTGCCGCTGTCATAGACGTTGCCGGAGGCCGAGGTGTACGGCATCTGCGCCGGATCGATGAGATTTCGCCGGCGCAGCTCGGCGGGATCGATGGCCAGGTCGCGCGCGATCGTGTCCAGCATGCTCTCGGTGACCGCGGTCGCGATGGGATGGCCGACGGCGCGGTACTGGGAGGTGATGCCCTTGTTCTGGGCCACGACCCGGAGGGTGGCGTCATAGTTGCCCAGCCGGTAGGGCCCGGGCAGAAGACGGAGCACCTGCCCTCCCTCCACCACGCTCGAGCGCGGAAAAGCCGAGTAGGGGCCCACGGGAGCCACGATGCCGGCGCGCATGGCGAGAAGCGTGCCGTCGGCCGCGGCCGCCACCTCGACCTCGACCCGCTGATCGCGGGCGTGAATGTCGGAGAGGAACGACTCGCGGCGGTCGGCGACCCACTTGACCGGCCGTCCCAGCGTGAGCGCAAGGGCGCAGGCCGCCATGTCGTCCTGATAGACGTGGATCTTGATCCCGAAGCTCCCGCCCACGTCGGGGGCGATGACGCGGACCCGGTGCTCGGCCAGGCCGAAGAGGTCGGCGAGGACGGCCTGCATCATGTGCGGCACCTGGGTGGAGATCCAGAGGGTGAGCGCGCCCGTGGCAGGCTCGAACTCGGCCACGAGGCCGCGGGGCTCGATCGGCACTCCGGTGTGGCGCCCGGTCGTGAACGCGCGCCGGTAGACTCGCGGGGCGGCCGCGAAGGCCGCCTCGACGTCGCCCGACCTGAGGCGGGTCTCGTAGATGATGTTGTCGCCGAGCTCCGGATGGATCGGCTCCATGCCGGGAGCGAGCGCCTGCTCGGGCGTGAGGGCGGCGGGGCGCGCCTCGTACTCGACGCTGACGCGCTCGGCCGCGTCTTCGGCCTCCGCGCGCGTGGCGGCGGCGATGGCCACCACGGGCTCGCCGACCCAGCGGACCCGGTCGACGGCCAGGGGCAGCATGGCCCCCGTCTTCATGCCCTGGTAGTGGAGGAGAATGCCCCGATAGGGCTTGCAGAGCCTCACGACCTCCTCTCCCGTCAGGACGGCCACGACACCGGCAGCCTTGCGCGCGGGCTCCACGTCAAGGCGCGTGATGCGGGCATGCGCGTGCGGGCTGCGGAGGAAGGCGACGTGGACCATCCGGGGGAAGGTCAGGTCGTCCACGTACTTTCCCCGCCCGGTCAGCAGCCGGGGAGCGTCCAGCACCTTCACGGGCGACCCGACGTAGCGCCGCAGTTCGAGCCGAGACGCTTGCTTCAAGCGACGAGGCGAGGGCTGAGTAAATGAGGGGCCGAAGTTCGCATGGCTCAGAGATGGTAGAAGCGCCGCGCGTTGGCGGCGAGGACGTTCCGCTTGGCCTCGTCGCTCAGATCGGCGCGGTCGGCCAGCTCCTTGACCGACTTGGGATAGCTGTGATCCCAGTGGGGGAAATCCGAGGCGTACATGATCCGGTCATTGCCGACATAGGCGAGCGCTTGCGGCAGCAGGGGCTCGTCGGCCTCGCACGAGAAGTAGATGGGGTGGCTCTTCACCATCTCCGTCGGCGACTCGGTGAGGAGCTTGGCCTCGGAGGCGCCGCGCTTCTCATACTCCTCGTCCATGCGCTGGAGGAAATAGGGGATCCAGCCCGATCCCGCCTCGAGATAGGCGATGCTGAGCTCGGGAAAGCGCACGGGGATGCCGTCGAACATCATGGAGGTGATCTGGCGAAGCTGGGCGAAGGCGTGCGACACCGTGTGCGCCTGGATGAATTTCGGGAAAGGCTCGTGCCCCACGGCGTTCATGTCCGTCCCCGCCGCGTGGACGCCGATGGGCACGCGGAGCCGCTGCGCCGTCGCGTAGATCGGGTCGAAGCGCGGGTGGCCCAGCAGGTAGTAGCTGTCGGCCGAGACCATGCCCGCCACGAAGCCGAGCTCGCTCACGCAGCGCTCGAGCTCGCGGGCGGCCGCGGTGGGGTCCTGCAGGGGCAAGAGGGCCACGCCCTTGAGGCGCGGGCCCTGGCTCGTCACGTCCTTGTAGAGCATCGTGTTGTAGGCGCGGCACAGCACCACCGCCCACTCCGCGTCCCGGAGGAAGGGCATGAAGAGGCCGAGGGTCGGATAGAGCACGCCCATGGACATGCCCCCGGCATCGAGGGCCTCGGCCCAGGACTTGCCGTCGCCCGCCCAGTTCCCCTTCGTTCCCATGAGACGCCGGTCCCAGCCGTCCTGGGGAAAGAACGGCGTGAGGAGGGGGCGCCGGCGGTACGGCTCCTCGAGGTGGCGCGCGATCTGCTCCCAGGTCTCGGTCACGTGGCCGTCGGCATCGATGATCTCGAAGGTCATATATCCTCTCCCCTCTTTTTCTCAGCCCTCGCCTCAGGGCTGCGCCCTTCGGCTCGAACTGTGGATGGTAGGTCGCGCTAGGGCTTGTACTCTTTGGCCTGCTTGACGATGGCGGCGCGGTCGAAGCGGTTGATCTGCTCGACCAGCGCGCTCGTGTAGAAGTCGGCCGCGGGCACCGAGCCTTCGATGATCTTCTGGTCCTTGAAGATGCTCTTGAGCTTGTCCCACTGGGCGAGGGTGCCGATGCCGAAGCGCGGATCCGGGCGGTTGTCCACGCGCTGCAGGGTGAACCGCGCGTTGAAGACGTTCATGGCGTCCTTGAGGGCTTTGGCCTCGTCGCCGGTTTGGGGCTTGGTCTCCGGGTACATCTTCCAGTGGATGCGCACGGCCGCTTCCGGATTCGTCAGCCCGAAGGTGGTGGCCTTGGCGACGCCGCGCGCGAAGCCCACGAGGACGGCGGCGTTCTCGGTGACGTAGTCGTCACGCGCGGCGAGCGTCTGCCCGATCATCTCCTGCAGCATGGGGAGATCCAGCCGGCGCACCTGCATCCCGCTGTTCTCCAGCGAGGCCTGCAGGGTGTCCCAGAGGGCGAGGGCATCGACCTGCTTCTGCTGGAGGGCGAGCCGGCCCGGGGCGCCCACGCCCACGGCCAGGAACTTCACGTCCTTCTCGGGGTCGATGCCCACGGAGGCCACGAGGGCCTTGGCGACGGGCACCGAGCCCGAGGCGAGGGCGGGGACGCCGATGGTCTTGCCCCGCAGGTCCGCCACCTTCTGGAGCGGGCTGTCCACCGGCACCACGAGACGGTAGATGGTCTCGCGCGCCTGCACGTAGAAGCCCTTGATCTTGACCCCCTTCTCGCGCCCGATGAGGATCTCCTCGGGCCCCAGGGAGACGACCTGGATGTTGCCGCTGCCGAGCTGCTGGAGGCCGGCCGCCGAGCCCTCGACGCTCGCCACGGTGATGTCGAGCCCCTCCTCCTTCCAGTAGCCGAGCGCCTGGGGCAGCGACGAGTGCGCGGAATGGCCCACCGAGATGTCCTTCGTGGTCACCGCGAAGATCACCTTCCTGAGCGGCTTGTCCTGGGCGAGACCCGCGGCGCCCCACACCATCAGCACGCATCCCACGAGTGCAGCCGCGACACGTTTCATGAACGATCCTCCGTGATTAGCAGGTTGCTCAAAAAGGTCCAGATGCGAGGCGGCGTCCCGCCGTTCGAGTTGAGCGGCGGCCTCTGGCCGACGCGAGACGAGGGCTGAGTTGATCCGCACGCGAGGCGTAGTTGTCATTCAGCCCTCGCCTCGTGGCGACGCCCCTCAGCTCGAAAGGCCACGTACGTTGAGCGTGCGACCGAGGGCGCCAACGAGGCAGATGGGCCTTTTTCAGCAACCTGCTACGCATTGATGATCTCGTCCGGCTCCGCCCAGAAGATGATCCGCTTCTGCACGGCCTGCATGATGAGGTGCAGCGCGACCCCGAGCGCGGAGAGGATGATGAGCACGGCGAACACCCCGGCGATGTCCAGGGAGAAGTTGAACTGGAGAATGAGGTTGCCGAGCCCGCGCTGGGCGCCCACGAACTCGCCCACGATGGCCCCCAGCACGCTGAACACGATGGCGATGTCGAGCCCCGCGAACACGAAGGGCAGCGCGTTGGGAAACGTCACGAGCCGAAACGTCTGCCAGCGGCTCGCCCGCAAAGAGCGCATGAGATCGAGCTTGGCCGCGTCGATGGTCTTGAGCCCCACGATCACGTTGACGAGCACGGGAAAGAAGGCCACGGTCGCCGCGATGATGACCTTGGACGAGATGCCGAAGCCGAACCACACGATGATGAGCGGCGCGATGGCGATCTTGGGCAGCGTCTGGAGGGCGACCAGGTAGGGATAGAACGTCTGCTCCACCACCCGGAACTGCGCGATGAGGGCGCCCAGGATGATCCCCGTCGCCGCCGCGATGCAGAAGCCCAGGAGGGCCTCGTACAGCGTCACCCAGAAGTGCGTCAGGTAGAGCCCGCTCTGCACGCCGCGCACGAGGGCGCCTCCCACCGTGCTGGGGGCGGGAACGAGGAAGGCCGGAATGCTCCAGAACCGGACCACCCCTTCCCAGGCGGCCAGGAACACCACGAAGACGAGGGGAATGAGGAGGAGGTGGGGACGGCTCCGCACGAAGGGCCCGGGCGCCTCGCGCAGCTCCGTCCACGTCGAGCGCGGAGGCGGCGCCGTCCGGCTCACGGCATTCCGCGGGAGCGCGCTCAATCGAGCCATCCCTTTGCGTCGAAGAGGTGCCGGATCCGCCGCGTGTACACGCCGAACTCGTCGGAGGCCATCATGTCCAGATCCCGCGGGCGCGGCAGCCGGACGTCCACGATCTCCTGGATCCGCCCCGGGCGGGCCGACATCACGACCACGCGATCGGCCAGGAAGGCCGCCTCCGGGATCGAGTGGGTGATGAACACGATGGTCTTGCCCGACTCCTCCCAGATCCGCAAGAGCTCGAGGTTCATGAACTCGCGCGTCATGGCGTCGAGGGCGCCGAAGGGCTCGTCCATGAGGAGGAGCGAGGGATCGTGCACGAGGGCGCGGGCGATGGCCACGCGCTGCCGCATCCCCCCCGAGAGCTCGTGAGGATACTTGTCCTCGAATCCCTCGAGGCCGACGAGGCCGAGGAGGTCCATGGCCCGGCTCCCCGAGCTCTTGCGATCGAGCCCCAGCACCTCGACGGGCAGCATCACGTTGTCGAAGACGGTGCGCCAGGGCAGGAGCACGGGGTCCTGGAACACGATCCCGATGTCGCGACTGGGCCCATCGACGAGCCGGCCGCGCAGGGTGACGCTTCCCGCCGAGCGCGGGAGTAGGCCTGCCAGGATCTTGAGCAGGGTGGTCTTCCCGCATCCCGACTGCCCCACGATGGTGATGAATTCGCCGGCACCCACTGCGACGGAGATCCCCGCCAGGGCATGCACCTGCGCGCGCCCGCGGGTGGCGTACGTCTTCTCGAGATTGGACACCACGATCAGCGGGGCCGTCACGGCATTCAGGACACTAGCCGGGAGGGGCCCGAGCGCGCAACCACAAACTACAGTCTGATGATCCGCAAAACATGCGCGCGATTTCTGTTCGCCCCTCACCCTGCCCTCTCCCCTCCGGGGAGAGGGATTCAAAAGAGCACTCCCACATCCCTCTCCCCCAACTGGGGGAGAGGGCCGCAGTTCGAGCTGAAGGGCGAAGCCCTGAGGCGAGGGCTGAATAAGTGAGGGGGACCCCGCCCACCGTCACTCGGCCATTGGCATTCGCAGATGGTGTTCGCTTGCGGTGGCCTTGGCGATCTCGTAGCCGGCATCGGCGTGGCGCACGACGCCGAGCCCCGGATCGGCGATGAGCACCCGCGCCAGCTTCTCGGCGGCGAGGGCGGTGCCGTCGGCCACGCTCACCTGCCCGGCATGGATGGAGTAGCCGATCCCGACCCCGCCGCCGTGGTGCACCGAGACCCACGTCGCTCCCGAGGCGGTGTTGAGCAGGGCGTTGAGGATGGGCCAGTCGGCGATGGCATCCGGAGTCCATGTGGTCCCGGCCGATCGCGATGGGCGCCGCCAGCTCGCCCCGCGCGACCATCTCGTTGAACGCGAGGCCGGCCAGATGCCGCTCGCCGTAGCCGAGCCAGCAGATCCGCGCGGGAAGGCCCTGGAAGGGGACGTGCTTCTGCGCGAGACGGATCCAGCGGGCCAGCCCGGCATTGTCCGGAAACAGCTCGAGCACGCGCGCGTCCGTCTTGAGGATATCTCGAGGATCGCCCGAGAGGGCCGCCCAGCGGAATGGCCCCTTGCCCGCCGCGAAGAGCGGCCGGATGTAGGCGGGCACGAAGCCCGGATAGGCGAAGGCATCCGCGAGGCCACCCTCCTTGGCCTCCGCGCGCAGGTTGTTGCCGTAGTCGAAGACCACGGCGCCGCGACGCTGGAGCTCGACCATGGCCGCGCAGTGCTGCGCCATGGACGCGCGGGATCGCTCCACGTAGGCGGCGGGGTCCCGGGCGCGCAGCGTCGGCGCTTCCTCCGCCGTCACGCCGACGGGCAGATAGCCGTTGAGAGCGTCGTGGGCGGAGGTCTGGTCGGTGACCACGTCGATCGGGAGGCCGCGGCGGACGAACTCGGGGAAGACCTCGGCCGCGTTGCCGAGCACGCCGACGGACAGGGCCTCGCCTCGGCTCACGGCTTCCCGCGCGCGGCGCACGGCATCGTCCACGCCGTGCGCCACGATGTCGAGCCAGCCCAAGGAATGCCGCCGCTCCAGGCGGAGGGGATCCGCCTCGACCACGAGGACGACGCCCTCGTTCATGGTGACGGCGAGGGGCTGCGCGCCCCCCATTCCGCCCAGGCCCGCCGTGAGCACGAGCTTGCCCTTCAGGCTGCCTGCGAAATGCCGGCGCGCGACCTCCGCGAACGTCTCGTACGTTCCCTGCACGATGCCCTGGGTGCCGATGTAGATCCAGGAGCCCGCGGTCATCTGGCCGAACATCGTGAGGCCCATGGCCTCGAGGCGCCAGAACTCCTCCCACGTGCTCCACTTCGGCACGAGCATGGCGTTGGAAATCAGCACGCGCGGCGCCCACTCGTGCGTGCGGAAGACGCCGACCGGTTTGCCGGACTGGATGAGGAGGGTCTCGTCGGATTCGAGCGCGCGAAGGCTCCGGACGATGGCCTCGAAGGCCTCCCACGATCGCGCGGCCTTGCCCTTGCCGCCGTAGACGATCAGCTCCTCGGGCTTCTCGGCCACCTCGGCGTCGAGATTGTTCATCAGCATGCGGAGCGCGGCTTCCTGAGGCCATGCCTTGCAGGAGATGACCGCGCCGCGAGGCGCCCGGACCACGGGAGCCGCCATGCGGAAGGTGGCCGTCAGTTCCCCATCACGAGGCCGCCGTCCACGTTGAGGGCCTGCCCCGTCATGTAGTCGGAATCGGGACCGGCCAGGAAGGCGACCACGCCGGCGACATCCTCGGCCCGCTCGGGGCGCCCGAGGGGAATGTGCCGGATCCTGCGCTTCCACGCCTCGTCCTGGCCGAGACCTTCGAGGGCGCCCCACTCCTTGTCGATCTGCTCCCACATGGGCGTCTCGACGGCGCCCGGGCACACGCAGTTCGACGTGATCCGATGCGGGGCGAGGGCCTGGGCGGCGGAGCGCGTGAGGCTGACCACGCCGGCCTTGGAGGCGGAATAGGGCGTCATCAGGTGATTGCCGCCGCGGTAGGAAGCGATGGACGCGGTCTGGATGAGCTTGCCACGAAGCTCCGAATCCGGCATCAGTCCCTGATCGAGCATCCGGCGCGCCACGGCCTGGAGCACGAAGAAGACGGCGCGCAGGTTGACGCTCAGTACGCGGTCCCACTCGTCATGCGTCACCTCGAGCATGGGCTGCAGGCGGATGACCCCCGCGTTGTTGAAGAGCACGTCGAGCCGGCCCCAGCGCTTGTAGGCCTCGCCGACCATGCGGTCGATGTCCTCCCCGCGGGTGACATCCGCCCGGATCGCCGCCTGTCCCAGCTCGGCGGCCAGCTTCTCGACCCCGGGGCCGTCGAGATCGGCGAGAAGGAGCTGGGCCCCGTCGGCGGCGAGGCGTCGGGACGAGGCCGCGCCGATCCCGCTCGCCGCACCCGTGACGAGTATCGTCCGACCAGTCAGCTTTCCCATCGGTCGCTCTCCTCTACGCTGGTGGCCCTCCCCCTCACCCTGCCCTCTCCCCCAGTGGGGGAGAGGGATTCACGGAATATCACTCTTCGACATCTCTCTCCCCTCAGGGGAGAGGGCGGGTGAGGGGTGGTCTCAAGCCGTGGGTCGAGATACTAGAGCCCGCCGGTGACGTCGATGGTGACGCCGGTGACGAAGTCCGCGTCCTGGGAGGCGAGGAAGCAGATCACGCGCGCCTGGTCCTTCGCCACCGCCACTCGGCGGAGCGGCATGCGGGCGGTCTCCTGGGCCCGCTCCTCCGCCGTCCACTTCTCCCAGCGGGGCAGGAGACGCTCGGTCAGGGTCAGGCTGGGAGCTATGGCGTTGACGTTGATGCCGAAAGGCCCGAGCTCGAGCGCGATCTTCTTCGTGAAGGCGATGATGCCGCCCTTGGCCGCCGCGTAGGCGCTGCTGCTGCTCTCGCTGAGGCCGCGGCCCGCGATGGAGGAGATGTTCACGATCTTGCCACTCTGCTGCCGCTTCATGACCGGGGTGACAGCGTGGCAGAAGAGAAACGTTCCCTCCAGGTTGAAGGCGATGAGGCGCTGCCACTCCGCGAAGCTCAGCTCGTCGACCTTGGCGCCGGCGCGGGGAATGATGGTGCTTCCCCCCACCGCGTTGACGAGAATATCGATGCGTCCGAGCTCGCGGACCACGCTTTCCACCACGCCGCCGACCTGGTCGGGGTCGAGGGCATCGGCCTGGCGGCCGTGCGCGCGGCCGCCCGATGACTTGATCGCCTCCACCGCCGCGTCGAGCCTGGTCTTGTCCGTGTCCACCGCGACGACGATCCCGCCCTCGGCGCCGATGATGTCGGCGCTGGCGCGGCCGATACCGCTGGCCGCCGCGGTGATGAGCGCTACTCGATCCGTGAATCGCATGGTCCCTCCCCTGGGTTGTCCTCTGGAGTCGGTGACAGCGGGTGCTGGTCGCGGGTCCGCTCAGGCCATGGCCGGGGCCGGCGGCGTCGAGTGCGCGATGCTGACCGGCGCGTTGGCCTCGAACGGGCTCAGGAGGCCGAGCTCCTTGCCGATCTCGCGCACGGCGGGCAGCACTTCGAGCCCGAGCATCCGGATGCACTTCTTCGAATCCTCGTTGCTCACGAAGCCGTCGCTCGCCCAGAAGCCGACGATGGACGGGCGCGTCTCCTCGAGGAGTCGGCGAAGCTTCGGGATGACCGTCTTGGGCGTCCCCGCGATGATCTGCTGGTTGCGGATCTGGTCCTCGAAGGTCGCGGCCCGGGGATTGGCGCCGCGGCCCACCGCGAACTCCACGAAGGCCTTGCGGTACGACGGCGAGAAATAGCCCGACGGCGTCGACCACACGGGATGGGCGAGGCCCGTGAACTCGCCCTGCATCCACATGAACTGTCGCGCGTTGGCCATGGCCTTCTCTTCGGTGTCGGCGACGTGGCAGCGCTGCAGATAGCCGCGGTTCTCGGGTCCCGCCGTGTAGCCAGCCTCGGCGGCCACGGAGTCGTAGAGTTCCCAGATCTTCTTGGTCGCGTCGATGGCCGTGCTCAGCGCGATGTACGGGTAACGCTGGCGCGCCGCCCAGATGATGGTCTCCTTGCTGAGGACACCGGGAATCCAGATTCGCGGGTGCGGCTTCTGGAGCGGAACGGCCCAGGGGTTGACCACGCGGTGCTGGTAGTGCGTCCCCTCGAACCGGAAGGGCCCCGTCTGCGTCCACGCGCGAACGATCAGCTCGTGCGCCTCCTCGAAGCGCTCACGATTGTAAGCGGGGTTGACGCCCGCCGCGAGCTGCTCCTGGCCACCGCCGCGGACGAAGCCCGAGACGAGGCGGCCCTTGGAGATCATGTCGATCATGGAAAGCTCTTCGGCCAGGCGCACGGGATTGTCGGCGAGGGGCAGCGGATTGCCGAGCAGGACCAGCTTCACGCGCTTGGTCATGGCGGCCAGGATCGAGGCGAAGACGTTGCACTTGGCCTGCATGCAGAACGGCGCGTTGTGATGCTCGTTGAGCATGATCCCGTCGAAGCCGACTTCCTCGGCCAGCCGGTAGTGCTCGAGATACTCGTTGTAGAGCCGGCTGCCCTCGACAGGATTGAAGAACTTGTTCGAGAACATCAGGGCGGTGGCGCCGAACTCCTTGCCCTCGTCCGCGGGATAGGCCGACATCGGCTGCTCGCTGAAGTACATGAGATGCATGGTCTTGGTCTCCCGGTCAGGAGCGGGCCACGCCGGGCCCGGTCCGGGTCACGGCTGGGCGGCGAACTCGATCACGAGCTTGGCGAGCGCCTCGGGCTGCTCCATGTCGATGAAATGTCCCGCGCCTTCGATCACGGCGAGTCGGCTCTGGGGCAGCGCCCGCGCGTAGGCCTCGCCGCATTCGAGCGGCACGATGCGGTCGCGCCGTCCCCAGACGACGAGGGAAGGCGACTTCACGCCGCCCAGCAGATGGGGCAGCGTCGGGTTGTACATGTACGGCTTCCAGGCGATCCGGAAGGTCATCTCCCGGTTGAGGTCCCACTGCTCGAGGAGCGGGGTGGGCGGCTCGGCACCGAACACCTGGTCGAAGATCTCCTGCTTCTCGAAGCCGGCGCGCACGTAGTCGATGTAGCTGACGAGGGCCTCGTCGAGGATGTCGCCCTGGGCGGGCTTGATGCCCATGGCGCCCACCAGGACGACGCGATGCAGTCCGCGCGGCGCCATGGTCGCCATCTCGGCGGCGATCCATCCCCCGAAGCCGAGGCCAATTACGGAAACCTTGGAAAGATTCAGGGCGGCGATCAGCGCCTGATAGGTGACCGCGACATCGCGCACGTTCCGCATCCAGCCGGGCCGCTCCGATCCGTCGTACCCGGGATGCGAGGGGACGTACACGGTGAACCGGCGCGCGAGGGCATCATAGAAAGGCAGTCGCTCGGGGCTCCCGATCTCGTGATGCAGCACGAGGACGGGATCGCCCGCCCCGCCCTTGCGAACGCGCAGCAGCGATCCCGCCACGCGCATCTCTTCGGTCGTCCACGCCACGTCGGTTGCGGAGGTCGCCAGGGCACTCACGATGCGTTCTCTCCCTCTCTCGGTATGGGGCGAAGCTATCAGATTCCGGGTACTGGGGCAATTTGCTTCGCCAGTTCTATTCAGCTCTCGCCTCGCTGCGCTCAGCTCGAACGGCCACGTTCTCGGTCGCCAGCAACGCAGCAACTTGCCCCAGTACCTCAGTAGGGCAGACTCTCCCGCCCCATGAGCTCCCGGGCCACCACCATCTTCATCACTTCCGCGGCCCCGTCACCGATCTCGAGCCCGATGACGTCCCGCATGCGCTGCTCGAAGGGCAGCTCGTCGGTGTATCCGTAGTGGCCGTGGAAGAGCAGGCACTGGTGAATGGTATCGACGGCCAGCCGCGGCGCCCACCACTTGGTCATGGCCGACTCCTTCGTGTGGCGCTCGCCGCGATCGGCGAGCCAGAGGGCGCGATAGCAGAGCCAGCGGCAGGCGTCGACCTGGGTCGCGGCCTCCGCGATCGGGAAGGACACGCCTTCGAAGGTCGCCAGCGATCGGCCGAAGGCCTTGCGCTCCTTCACGTAGGCCATGGTCTCCTCGAGCGAGACCTGGGCGACCCCGAGGCACGCCAGGGCGATGCCGACGCGGTTGTAGTCGAAGCCCTGCATCACCTGATGGAAGCCGGTGCCTTCCTCCCCGAGCCGGTGCGAATCCCGGACGCGGACGTGGTCGAAAGCGAGCACGGCGCGCCCGATGGCCCGCGTGCCCATGTCGCGGAGCGGGCTCCGCGAGACGCCGGCCAGATCGAGGGGGACCAGGAAGGCCGTGACGCCTCGGGCGCGCCCGGCGGGGTCGGTGCGCGCGAAGACGATGGCGGCCTGGGCGACCATCCCGAGGCTGATGCCGGACTTTTCCCCGGTGATGACATAGCCGTCGCCCTCGCGCTCGGCCCGACACGCGAGATTGGCCGCGTCGGAGCCCACGCCCGGCTCGGTCAGGGCGAGGGCCACGACCGTCTCGCCTCGCGCCGTGGACGGCAGCCAGCGCGCCTTGACCTCCTCGCTTCCGCTCCGGCCCAGGATCTCGCCCGCGAGCCCCGCGAGCTGAAGCCCGTACGTGCAGGCGAAGTCTCCGCGCGCGATCTCCTCCATGGCGATCCCGAAGGTGAGATAGTCGCTGTCCTGCCCGCCGTGGGCCGCGGGTATGCGGAGACCGAGAAGCCCCAGCTCGCCCATCTGGCGGAACGCCTCCCACGGGAACTCGCCGCTCCTGTCCCAGTGCGCGGAGCGCGGCTGGAGCTCCTTGCGCGCGAAGCCGCGCAGCGTGCGGATGAGCTCGTCCTGCTCGGGGCTGAAGGCGAAGTCCATGAGCCCGTCCCAGCTAGGTAGCTCGGAGGGGGGCTCCGCCCCCCTTCCGAAGCCTCCCCCCGGATAGATTGCGCCGGCGAAGCCGGCGCTCGAAACGGAACATTCTGGCTCGCGAGGGCATGGTCTGGGACAGCCTCTTAGGCCGCGTGAAAGACCGGCTTGCGCTTCTCGGCGAAGGCGCGCAGGCCCTCGACGGCATCGGCGGAGCGCATGTGCTCGCCGACGAGGTGCCGCTCCATCTCGAGCCCGCGCTCGAGCTCGTCGTTGCAGGCTCGGTTGACGAGCATCTTCACGGTGCGCCCGGCGGCGGCGCTCTGGGCGGCGAGCAACACCGCCATCTCCTGAACGGCCACCTCCAGGGTGCCCGAAGGGGCGACGCGATTGACGAGCCCCCAGCTCATCGCCTCGGCGGCGCTCAGCCAGCCGCCCAGCAGCATCAGCTCCTTGGCCCTCCGGGCGCCGATGAGCCGCGGCAGCCGCTGGCTTCCTCCCCCACCCGCCACCAGACCGAAATTCGCGTGCTGGTCGCCGATGCGGGCCGCCTCGTCGGCGACCACGAGGTCGGCCACGAGCAGGAGCTCGAGGCCTCCTGCCAAGGCGAGGCCGTGCACGCCGGCGATCACCGGGACCGGCAAGGCCTCGATCCGGTTGAACACTCCGTGCCACCGGCGTATGAAGCCGTTCCACTTCACCCGATCCGGCGAGAGCTCCTTCACCGCCTTGAGATCGGCGCCCGCGCAGAACGCGCGGCCGGAGGCGGTCACGGTGAGAACGCGAACGGTCGCGTCGCCCTCGACCGCCGTGCAGACTCCATCGAGGTCCTCGAGCAGATCGGGGCTGATGGCGTTCATCTGCTCGGGGCGATTCAGGACGGCGCGCGCGATGCCGTCCTTTGCCGCATAGGTCACGGTGCCGAGGTTCATGGGCGTCTCCTCACATCATCGTGTATCCGCCGCTCACCGACAGCGTCTGGCCCGTGATGAAGCTGGCGGCGTCGGAAGCGAGGAAGACCGCAGCCTGGGCGACATCCTCGGGCTTGCCGATACGGCGGAGCGGGTAGGCCTTGGCGATGCGCGCCTGCATCTCGGGGGTGCTGAAGGCGCGATTGCCCTCGGAGGCCCACATGCTGAGCCCTCCGATGTCCTCGTCGGAGTCCGGGATGGTCATGCCCGGGCACACCACGTTGAGCCGTATGCCGTGGCGCCCGACCTCGCGCGCCACGCTCTTGCTGAGCGCGATGACGCCGGCCTTGCAGGCGGCGTAGACGCCCTCGCGAAACTCTCCCATGCGTCCGGCGTCGGATCCCAGGCTCACGATGGCCCCGGACTTCCGGGCGATCATGCCGTCGAGGACGGCGCGGGTGCAGTTGATCATGCCCCAGAGGTTGAGCTGGATCTCCTTCTCCCACTCCGCGCGCTCCTTCTCCACGAAGAGGCGGTCATGGGTCCAGCCCACGTTGTTCACGAGCACGTCCACCTGGCCCCGCCGGCTCTCGACGCTCTTGACCATGGCCACCACTGACTCCCACTTGCTCACGTCGGTGGCCACGGAGGTGGCGGAGGCGGCACCCTGGCCTTCGGCCTCGGCCACCACTTTCTTGGCCTGTCCTTCGTCGATCTCCGCGATGGTGAGATGCACCTTCTCGCGCGCGAAGGCCAGGCTGATGGCCCGGCCGATATTCGAGCCGCCGCCCGTGACGATGACGCTCTTGCCCGCCAGGTTCAGCTCCATCCCCTTCCCTCCTCTCTCCGTCAGGCGCGGAACTTGCGAAAGTCCACGGGGCGCTTCTCGACGAATGCGTTGCGGCCTTCCATGGCTTCGTCCGTCTGATAGTAGAGGCCGAGGGCGGTGTGGGCGAGCTGGGCGACACCCGCGCGCTGCTCGGAGTCGACATTGAAGGACTGCTTGGCGAGGGCGAGGGCCGTCGGACTCTTCTCGAGGAGGGCGGCGCACCACTTCTCCGTCTCGGCGCGGAGGTCCTTGAGCGGTACCACCTTGTTCACGAGCCCCATGTCGAGCGCCTCCTGCGCGGAGTACTGCAGGCAGAGGTACCAGATCTCGCGCGCCTTCTTCTCGCCCACGATGCGGGCGAGATAGCCCGTGCCGTGCCCGGCGTCCACGCTCCCCACGCGCGGGCCCGTCTGCCCGAAGATGGCCGTGTCCGCCGCGATCGAGAGATCGCAGAGGACGTGCAGGACGTGGCCGCCGCCGATGGCGAAGCCGTTGACCATGGCGATGACGGGCTTGGGAATGTGGCGGATCGCGCTGTGAAGGGCTTCCACGTCCATGGGTCTCTCGTGCTGCGCGTAGCCCCCCTGCCCGCGCTCCTTCTGATCACCGCCCGAGCAGAACGCCTTGTCGCCGGCGCCCGTGAGCACGGCGACACCGATGGCCCGATCCCAGCGCGCATCCAGAAAGGCCTCGGTCAGCTCGGCCACCGTGCGCGTCCGGAACGCGTTCCTGACCTCGGGTCGGTTGATGGTGATCCAGGCCACGCCGTCCTTCTTCTCGTAGAGGATATCCGAGTAGCTCATGGTGCCTCCGTGAATGGTCGCGCTTGGCGCCGAGCTAGCCGAGCTCGGCCAGGATCTCGGCGCGATGCTCGTCGAGAGACGGGGCCTTGGCCCGGGCGGAGCCGCTCGGGGGCGAAGGCAACCCCGGCACGCTGGGGACGGGCACCTGGCCGACACCCGGCTGGTCGAGCCAGGCGATGAGGCCGGTCGCCTCGAGCTGGGGCTGGCGAAGGAAGTCGAGGTAGTCGTTGACGGGCGAGTGCATGATGCCGGCCTCTCGCAGGCGCTTGGCGAGCTGCTCGGTGGTGCCGCGAGCGAAGGCGGGGTTGAGCGCGTCCGTCAGGACGGTCAAGTGCTGGGACCTGAGGGCATTGGTCGTGAATCGTGGATCGTCCTTCACCCCTGGGATCTCGAGGGCCTCGCAGAGCTTGCCGAAGTCAGCATCCCGGTGGGTGACGATGTACATCCACCCGTCCGCCGTCGCGTAGCTGCCGCTCGGCGTCAGGGGGGGACGCATCCGGCCGTTCTCGAGGTGGTGCGCGATGAGGTGGATGACCTGCAGCCCCGCCGCCGCCTGCATGAGGCTCGTGTCCAGATAGCGGCCGGCCGTCTCGTCGCGCCGCGCGTAGAGCGCGACGGCGATACTCTGAAAGGCGTAGAACGCGGTCGTCATGTCGACGACGATGGGCACGACCCGGTGCGGAATGCCGTCGAGGCCCTTGTTCATGGCCATGAGCCCCGTGAAGGCCTGGAGGATGGGATCCATGGCGGGCCGGCTGCTCTCCGGCCCCGACTGGCCGAACCCGGACACGGAGAGATAGAGGAGACGCGGGTTCACGGCGGAGAGCTCCATATAGCCCACGCCGAGCCGGGTCGCCACGCCGGGGCGAAAGCTCTCCATGACCACGTCCGCCCGGGCGCCCAGCCGGTGGGCGATGGCACGATCCCGATGATGCTTGAGATCGAGCGCGATGCTGCGCTTGCCCAGGTTGGCGGCGATCGAGAACGCGGTGTGATCCCCGTAGCGCTTGCCCAGCGTCCGTGACCAGTCGCCGGCCGGCGGCTCGACCTTGATCACCTCGGCGCCGTGCTGGGCGAGGAGCATCCCCGCGTAAGGGCCCGCGATGCCCTGGCTAAGGTCCAGGACCCGCAGGCCTTCGAAGGGCGCCGCGTAGCTCATCGCCCCGCCCGCGAAGCCCTGACCCTGCGTGAACGCAGCGCCACCCTCACCCTGCCCTCTCCCTCTCCGAGGGAGAGGGATTCTCCTTGGAAAGAGGACTCTTCTTCATCCCTCTCCCCCGATGGGGGAGAGGGCAGGGTGAGGGGGCAGACGCGCTCGCGCATGATCGCGCCTAGGCCGCGTACGACCCGGGAACCTTGAAGCGGAAGAGCTTCGCCGCGTTGAGGCCGAGGACCTTCGCGCGCGCCGGCTCGCTCAGATGGCTCATCGTCCGCTCGATGGCCTCGGCGGAATGCGGCCAGCTGCCTTCGTGGTGAGGATAGTCGTTGGCCCACATGACGTTGTCGACGAGGCCGTGGCTCTCGATGAGGTCGAGGCCCGGCCGGTCTTCCCCGAACGAGGCGAAGCCGTGGAGACGGAAGTACTCGCTGGGGAGCTTCGCGAGCTTCGGCCGCACCCAGAAGTGATGCTTGAGATACGCCTCGTCCATGGCGGTGAGGAGCCAGGGCAGCCACCCGATGCCCGCCTCGATCGTGGCGAAGCGCAGGCGGGGGAAGCGCTCGAACACGCCGGAGGCGCACAGGTTGGCCGCGGGCTCGATAGTCGGGGAGAGAGAGTGGGAGACGTAGTTGATGACGGCGCCACCGTTGCCACGGGCCGCGCGGGGGTCGCGCCCCGTCGAGACGTGAAAGGTGATGGCGAGGTCGGCGTCCTGGATGGCCGCCCAGAGCGGGTTGAAGTGCGGGAGGTTGTAGTTCGGGTGCTCGACGTCATGGCCGCCCCAGATCGGCTTGCAGGGCAGCGTCAGGATGCG
>WNFD01000440.1_pt1 | contig 46002 bp, 42 predicted proteins | sample 5400491 | NCBI WGS metagenome assembly WNFD01 (sample SAMN13153343, study PRJNA577476) | soil metagenome | isolation source: 120 cm saprolite under Douglas fir tree site 2 hole 2 replicate 2 | place: USA:California | collected 2015-04-18
AAAGCTACTCGTTTCATGTCGCCAACGTGACTGCGAAGACGCTACGCCCGATCATCGTTCAGGCCGCCAGCCGCGAGTCGCACTTCATGACGGACGAGCTGGCGAGCTATGTTTCGATCGGCCGCGAGTTCGCTGACCACACCACGGTCCGTCACAGCATCGGCGAATACGTGCGGCTCGGCGGCTTCGCTCATGTCAACACGGCGGAGTGCCGTTTCAGCCTAATGAAGCGCGCGGTGTTCGGCACGCATCACGCGATCAGCGAAGCTCATTTGTTCCGCTATCTGACGGAATGGGATTTCAAATACAACACCCGCAAAATGACCGACGGAGAACGTGCGGCGCTGGCGCTCAAGGGCGCCAAAGGGAAGCGCCTCACGTACCGGCAATCTCATCCGACCAACTAGGCTTCGACATAAGGCGAAGCGGTTTTTGGCGTGGCGAAAACGCCGTGGATAGCCGGCCGGTATCCTGTTGACTCCGGATTGCAACTCCTCCGAAATACCTAGTTGTTGACTACTGATTCGCGAAAAGCCGTCGGGAGGTCAGGCCCGACGGCTTCGCGTATCAGCCCCGCATCCATTGAGCCGGCCGCGGGACATGCCCCAAAAAGGCGATTCCGATTAGAATCGGATCGTTGGCAAAGGTCAATAGCCGGCTCTCACTTTACGACAAGGAGAGTCGAAAATGCCTAACCGATTCCGGATCCTCTGTATCAATAAACCGGACCGGCAGAGCCCGGTCGAGCACATCACCCATGTTGGCGGGTACGGCAACAGCCAGTGGAAGCTCGCCGTTGAAACGGTCATTCAACGGATTGAGGCTGGCGAGGAAGCCTTCTACGTGCGCGTTGGGGAAGATGAGGCTGACGTTCAGGTTGTGTCACCGCCCAACCGGCGAAAGCACATTAAGACGAAGCCGGACAGGACGCAGAGGGACAACCTTCTGAGTCTGCCTGAGTGCCCATGATGGCCCGAAAGGGTGATGCAAAGCCCGTGGGCTCACTTGCCCATGCGAGCGCTTGCTGGGCCGCGAATAACTCCCGGTAATGCTTTTGGGATTGTGGTGTCTGTCTGATGGCCTCGTTTAAGCGGTCCAGCTCACGCTGCAAAAACCCCATTGCTTTCACCCTAAACTTGGAAGCCCAGCTTAGCGGCTGGGCTTCTTCCTCGCCGATTGTTTCCGCCCCTTCTGTGGCCGTTTGCCAAGGGGCTTGTGCGGTTTGTGCGGCGTGCTGAGCATCCGCTTTAGCGCGGCTTCGCGGCGCTCAACCGTCTCCTGCTCTCCAAGCTGATCGTCCGGTTTTCTGACCATGGAGGACAATACCATGCCTTCCCGCAACCGAGGAAAGCCAAAATTAAAGCTCCGCGATCTCGACCGAATCCCGATCTCTCCCGCGGATCGGATCGCACTCATAAACGCCATTCAGGTCGAGGCTCATCCCATAACTGCGGCGGTTCTGGGAGCAGTAATGGTCGAACATGAACTCGAATTGCTGCTTAGGCGGCGATTTTTCCGCAAAGACGACGAAACGTGGTGGTCGCTCGTTTCTGAGAATGGTCCGTTAAGCTCGTTCTACGGCAAGATTTTAATGGGATACGCGTTTGGCATATACGACGAAAAAATCCGAGACGACCTAAACGTCATTCGCCACGTTCGCAATGCGTTCGCGCACGCGAAAAGACTCATCGATTTCGATAACGAGCTAGTGGTCGCGGAACTTCAAAGGCTAAAGGGGCGATATATCCCGAAGCGATATTTTACCCTAGCCCCTGAGGTTGTTGGGGTGGCGATCAAGGCCGGATACATCACAATGTGCTACCGAATTTCCAGCAAGCTTACGAGGAAACGAACACGCCACATGCGCGTCGCGGACCACCGCGCAATCCAAAGGCTATCTAAGCGAGCGCCTAAGTTTCAAGGCATCCTCGGCCATCTTCCGTCGCCGGCGATAGGTACCAGAGGATCGCATCCATTACCGACTCTGGTCCGTCAAAGCGCCGATCCCAGTCTCGGAGCTCTTGAACGATTGCTTTTCGGGCCTCCCCCGGCAGTCGCCAAAAGTGGCCGCAGCACGGGCAAGTGAGATCGGGCGCGCCAGCCTCGACAGAATCGAGGCCGGAAGGGGGTATATGAGGCATTTGGCTAACTCAAGTGCATAGTTGCCAAAAATATACCTCCCAAAAAGGCCGATTTTCGCCCGTTCGGCCGCGTTCGGTGAGGCAGGACGGGATGTAGGGTGGGCAAAGCTTGCCCGTGAAACGGCGCAAGCGTGCCCACCGAATGCTTCCCGATTCTGGCTGGTCGAGGTGGGCACGGCGCATTCGCGCCTTTGCCCACCCTACGCGCTGGTCCTCACGCCGCGAGCAAGCGCCGGCCGTCGTGACCGGCAATGGCGACCTCGCGGATGCTTCCCGGCTCGGCCGGGCGTGCAAGCTGGACCGTGAAAAACTGCTCGGTGCGGCCGGCGTCGCCGGATTCCACCAGCACGCGGCGCTTTGCCCCGATCTCGCCGTCGAGGTGCCGCACAAGCGCGAGAAATCCCTGCTCGCGCAGGCGCCGGGCCCGCTCCTTGACGGCGGGGATTGCGACCTGCGGCATGCGCGCCGCCGGCGTGCCGGGCCGGGGCGAGAACGGAAACACGTGGAGGTGCACGAGCCCGCAGTCCTCGACGAGGTCGAGCGAGCGCTGGAACATCGCTTCGGTCTCGGTCGGGAAGCCGGCGATGATGTCGGCCCCGAACACGATGTCGGGCCGCAGCGACCGCAATTTTTCGCACAGCGCGATCGCGTCGCCGCGCGAATGGCGGCGCTTCATGCGCTTCAGGATGAGGTCGTCGCCCGATTGCAGCGAGAGATGCAGGTGCGGCATCAGCCGCGCTTCTTGCGCAAAGGCATCGATGAGATCGGGATCGGCCTCGACCGAATCCACCGAGGAGAGCCGCAGCCGCTCAAGCTCCGGCGCGTGCTTGAGGATCGCCTTGACCAGCCGGCCCAGCGGCGGCCGGCCGGGAAGATTCTGGCCGTAGCTCGTGATGTCGACGCCGGTCAGCACGATTTCGCGATAACCGTTCTCGGTGAGCCGGCGCACCTGGGTCACCACCTCGCCCATCGGCACCGAGCGCGAGTTGCCGCGTCCGAACGGGATGATGCAGAACGTGCAGCGGTGGTCGCACCCGTTCTGGACCTGCACGAAGGCGCGCGAAAAACCCTCGAAGCCGTCGATGAGGTGCAGCGCGGTCTCGCTCACGGAGTCGATGTCGTTGACCGCGAGCTTTTCCTCGGCCCGAACCGAAAGGCCGGCGGTGCGGTCGAGATGCTCCCGCGTCGCGCGCCAGGATTCTTGCTCGAGCTTGTCCGCATTGCCGACCACGCGGTCGACCTCGGCCATGGCCGAAAAAGTCTCGGGCTCGATCTGGGCGGCGCAGCCAGTGACGACGATGCGCGCATGCGGCCGCTCGCGGCGCAGCCGCCGGATTTTTTGGCGCGCCTGGCGCACCGCTTCACCCGTTACCGCGCAGGTATTGACGATGATGGTGTCGGTCAGCTGTGCGGCTTCGGCTTCGCGCCGCATCACTTGCGATTCGTAGGCGTTGAGCCGGCAGCCGAAGGTCACGACATCGACGGTGGTCATGATCGGCCTCAGGCAGCGCCGGCGGCCGACAGCACCGGATCGAAGCGGTCCGCGAACTCGAATTCGACCGGTCCGGTCATCAGCACGTGATCGTCCGCCTCCCGCCATTCGACCCTAAGATCGCCGCCCGGCAAGGTCACCCTGACCTTGCGGCCGGTTCGGCCGGTGCGCGCGCCACATACCGCGGCCGCACAGGCCGCCGAACCGCAGGCCCGGGTCAAGCCGGCGCCACGTTCCCAGGTGCGCACGAAAATGTGCTCGCGGGAGGCGACCGCGGCAAGCGAGATGTTGGCCCGCTGGGGAAACATCGGGTGGTTCTCGAGCAGCGGCCCGATCGCCGCGAGATCGTGAGCCGCAACATCGCCGACCCAGAAGATCGCATGCGGGTTGCCGACGTTCGCCACGCAAGGCGAATGCAGGACCGGCGCGTCGATCGGGCCGATCTGCAGCTCGATCGCGCGGGTGTCCGCAAACGGCTCGCCGAGCGGAATCTCGTCCCAGCGAAACCGCGGCGTTCCGATGTCGACCGTGAAAAGCTCCGGACCGGCTTTTTGGCAAACCGAAACGCCCGCGCTGGTCTCGAAGCTCACGGCTTCCTTGCCGGTCCCGGCGCAGACGAGCGCCGCGATGCAGCGCATGCCATTGCCGCATGCGCCGGATTCCGAGCCGTCGTTGTTGTAGATGCGCACATAGGCGTCGGTCCCGGGCGTGCGCGGCGGGTAGAGCGCCATCATCTGGTCGAACGCCACGGCGGCGGCGGCGGCGCGAGTTTCCGACGCGGCGATCGCGGCGGGCGATGCGCGCATGTCGACCACGACGATCTCGTTGCCGAGGCCGTTCATCTTGGTGAAAGCACGGTTGGCGAGCGCGTTCATGACCGGTTCCGATGGCGGCCCTTATATGGCCAAAGCCCGGCGATTTGCCAGTCGGTTTCGCCCGCGTGAGACTGGAAGTGCTGCGGCCGAGGCGTGGCAGCATAACGCATTTCTTACATCGCAAGCGCGCCTCGGCATGGTAGATGGATTGCGTCGGGATAGCCCTGCTGGGCGCGCCGGGCCGGCAAGGCGGACAAGGAGCAAAGGATGTTCTCGATTCGCAAGGCGGCCGGCATCGGCCTCGCCGCCGCCGGGCTCGTGCTGGTAGGGCTGGCGCCGTCCTGGCCGCAAGCGGCGACCCCGGCAGCGCCCCCCACACCGGCGGAGGGCGCGCCGAGCCAACCCGGCGATCCGTTCGGCGAGGAAGTGATGATGACGCCGAAACCGATCGTCTATTTGAAGGGGACGGCGACCTGGGACAGCGCGTACGACAGCATTGTCGACGCATTCAGGTCGGTCCGCGGCTTCATCGACCGCGAGAAACTCAAGGCCGACGGGCCGCCGATCACCATTTATCTGGCGACCGACGATACCGGATTTCAATTCCGCGGCGATCTCGCCGTCGGCAAATCGCCGGAAGGCAGGGCGCTCAAATTCGTCCACCGCGGCTCCTACGACGGGATGGACACCACCTACGATGCGATCACCAATTACCTCGACCAGAAGGGCCTGGAAGCCAAGGATCTCTTCATCGAGCAATATGTCACGGATCCGGTCACCACGCCGGAAGACAAGCTCGTCATCGAGGTGTTCGTGCCGGTGAAGTGAGCCACAAACTCAGACACTCCTCAGAGTTTGCCGCTCGTTAAGTGCATCCGGATCGCGCGGAGCCAAATGCGGCGAGTCCTCAGCTCAGCTCCCACGCCTCGCCCGGCTTGAGCACCCGGAACCGCTCCGGCGCGATCCCCGCGGTGCTGCGGGCCTCGATCAGCGCCCGCTCGGGCGCGTCGATCGCTTCGTCGGTGAGGTGGAACGTGCCGTGGTGATGCGCCAGCGCGAGCTCGGCGCCGAGATCGAGGAAAGCCTTGACGCTCTCCTGCGGGTTCATGTGCTGCTCGCGCATGAACCAGCGCGGTTCATAGGCTCCGATCGGCAGGATGGCGAGGCGGATCGGGCCCTGCCGGCGTGCCTCGCGGAAACGCCGGCCCCCGCCGTAACCGGAATCCCCGACGTGATGGATGCGTCCGGCCGGCGTCTCGATGCCGAACGCCGCCCATAGCGCCTTGTTGCGGTCGAAGAAATGCCGGGCCGACCAGTGCTGCATCGGCATCAGCGTGACCGCGAGCGTGCCGAGATCGACGCGGTCGCCCCAATCGTAGGCCTCGGCGCGGATCGCGGGATCGTGCCGGCGCATGATGAAATCATTGCCGAGCGGGGTGATGACGCGCGGTCGGTGGGTCGCGGCGAGCCGGGAGAGCGTTGCGAGATCGAGATGGTCGTAATGGCAATGCGAGACCAGCACGGCGTCGATGTCGGGCAGCGCCTCGAAGGCGATGCCGGGATCGTTGACGCGCCTGGGGCCCGCGAAACTCACCGGAGAGACCCGTTCCGACCACACCGGATCGATCAGCACATTGAGACCGCCGGCCTGAATGAGCAGGCTGGCGTGGCCGACGAAGGCAACGCGCAGGCTCGAGCCGGAAACGCGCGGCGGCGGTCGGTCCGAATAGGGGCTCGGATACGCAAGCGGCCATTCGGATTTCCGGCCGGAGCTCCACCAGCGCACGACGTCGCGAATGCTCTTCGGCGGCACGCCGTCGGGATCGAGGAAGCGCAACCCGTCGAAATGATCGGAGATCGGCCCGTCGTAATAACGGGCGGTCGCGGCTCGCGCGCCTAGCCCGCCGGTCCCGGCGGCGGCGGCGGCGGCCAACAGCGTGAACAGCCGGCGGCGCGAAAGTTTCATCGGGGCTCCTTGCTCCGAATCGACGATAGGCGCAATCGCGTCATTCGGTGGCGCGCCTGCGGCCCGGCACCGCGCCTTGACTCGGCTCCGGCGCGTCCATAGCTTCCGCGGGCTCTCTTGGAGCCTGAGAATTCGATTGGCCGACCGGTCGCAGGGGCCGGAGGTCGACGTCCGACAGCGCGGTGCGCCCTCGGGCGCAAAGTTGTTTGGAGCGATGGTGACGTTCGAGCGACAGGCGGCAAACTCTGTTCACCTCCCCCTGCAAGGGGGAGGTCGACGCACGCAGTGCGTCGGGAGGGGGTCGCTTTCCCTTTGTTCGCCCCGGACCCCCTCCCTATCCCTCCCCCTTGCAGGGGGAGGGAAGAGCGTGCGGCCCGCTCGTGCCTGCGTCCACAAGCCAAGCCTTTCGGCATTCTGATGTTCGACAGCCTCTCGGAACGACTGGGCAACATCCTCGACCGGCTGACCGGCCGCGGGGCGCTGAGCCAGGCCGACGTCGACGCGGCGCTGCGCGAAATCCGCCGCGCGCTGCTCGAAGCCGACGTGGCTCTCGACGTCGCGCGGGCCTTCGTCGACCGCATGCGCGAGCGCGCGGTCGGCGTCGAAGTCGTCAAATCGGTGACGCCCGGCCAGATGGTCGTGAAGCTCGTCCACGACGAGCTGATCGCAACGCTCGGGACGCAGGGCGAGGGCGTCGATCTCCATGCGCCGGCGCCGGTCGCCGTCATGCTGGTCGGGCTCCAGGGCTCGGGCAAGACCACGACCGCCGCGAAGCTCGCCAAAAGGCTCGGCGAGGCGGCCAAGCGCAAGGTGCTGATGGCGTCGCTCGACACGCGCCGGCCCGCCGCCATGGAGCAGCTCGCCGTGCTCGGGCGCCAGACCGGGACCGACACGTTGCCGGTCGTCACCGGCCAGACCGCGGTGCAGATCGCGCGGCGCGCGCTCGAAGCAGGCAGGCTCGGCGGTTACGACGTGGTTTTGCTCGATACCGCGGGGCGCATCACGCTCGACGACGCGATGATGAGCGAGGCCGCCGAGGTCAAGCGCGCGGCCAGCCCCCACGAAGTGCTGCTCGTCGCCGATGCGCTGACCGGCCAGGACGCCGTCAATCTCGCCCGCGCGTTCAACGAGCGCGTCGGCCTGACCGGGATCGTGCTGACCCGGGTCGACGGCGACGGCCGCGGCGGCGCCGCGCTGTCGATGCGCGCGGTGACCGGCAAGCCGATCAAGCTGATCGGCACCGGCGAAAAACTCGATGCGCTCGAGGATTTCCATCCGGCGCGCATCGCCGACCGCATCCTCGGCATGGGCGACATCGTCTCGCTGGTCGAGAAGGCCGCGGCCACGATCGACGCCGAACGGGCGCAGCGCGTCGCCGAGAAGATGCGCAAGGGCGCGCTCGATCTCTCCGATCTGCGCGATCAGCTCGAGCAGATGCAGAAGATCGGCGGTGTATCCGGGCTGATGGGAATGATCCCGGGCATCGCCAAGATGAAGAAGGAGATCGCCGGCGCCAATCTCGACGATCGCGTGGTCAAGCGGCAGATGGCGATCATCGATTCGATGACGCCCAAGGAGCGCCGCCAGCCCGACGTCCTCAAGGCCAGCCGCAAGAAGCGCATCGCGGCCGGATCCGGCACCAGGGTCGAGGACATCAACCGGCTGCTCAAGATGCACCGGACCATGGCCGACGTGATGAAGGCCATGGGGGGCGGGGGCGGCAAGCGCGGCCGAATGGGCGCGCTGGGCAACCTGTTCGGAATGGGCGGCGGCAGGCCCAGACCGGAGGAGCTGGCGAAGCTTGCGCAACAGATGCCGGGCGGGCTGCCCGGCGGGTTGCCGGGGCTGCCGCCGAATTTTCCAGCCGGAAGCCCGCCCGGGCTTCCGGGGCTCGGCGGCAAGCTGCCGGGTTTGGGCGGAATGCCCGGACTGGGAAAAAAGAAATGACGAACCAACCGAAGGAGCCGACATGTCACTGAAAATCCGGCTGGCCCGTGCCGGCACCAAGAAGCGGCCGTACTATCACGTGGTGATCGCCGATTCCCGCGCGCCGCGGGACGGCCGCTTCATCGAGCGATTAGGTCATTTCAATCCGCTGGTGGGGAAAGACGCCAAGGATCGCCTCAAGCTCGACCTCGAAAAAATCAAGGCGTGGCTCGCCAAGGGCGCCACGCCGACCGACCGCGTGCTGCGATTTCTCGACGAGGCGGGCGTGATGAAGCGTCCCGCGCGCAACAACCCGAACAAAGCGCAGCCGAAGAAAAAGGCGCAGGAACGAGCGGCGGCCGCGGCGGCCGCACCGGTTGGCGCCGCCGCGCCGGCCCCGGCGGCCCCGGCCCCGGCGGCCCCGGCCCCGGCGACCGAAGCTCCGGCGGGCGAGGCTGCCGCAAGCTGAGCTTGATTATGGGAACGAGGCCGCCGTCGCGCTCCGAACCCTCCCCCCTTACGGGAGAGGGTCGTCCCAGCCGGTCACGGCGAGGACGGGGTGAGGGGTCCAGCCGGGCAGAGTACCCCTCACCCCGGCTCGCGCCGAAGGCGCTCGCCACCCCTCTCCCGCAAGGGGAGAGGGGAAGGGTCTGCGTGGCCCGGATCGGTGCCCCGCATGGCGTTCGCGGCGAAGTACGGCTGCGCTCGTTCACCCAGGATCCGATGGCGCTGATGCGCTACGGGGCGCTCGAAGCCGAGGACGGTTCCCGCGCCTTCGAGCTCGAGGCGGTGCGCCCCGCCAAGAGTGCGCTGGTCGCTCGCTTTTCCGGGGTCACGAACCGTGACGCTGCGGCGGAACTGCGGAACGTGAAGCTTTACGTCCCGCGCGCACGGCTGCCCGAGCCGGAAGACGAGACCTATTACCATCGCGACCTGATCGGGCTTGCGGCGGTCGATCCGGACGGAGCAGCCGTTGGCACGGTCTGCGCCGTGCAGAACTTCGGCGCCGGCGATCTCATCGAGATCGCACCGGCGGCGGGCGGGCCGAGTGTTCTGCTGCCCTTCACCAAGGCGTACGTGCCGGTGGTCGACATCCCGGCCGGGCGGGTCGTGCTCGAGAGGCTGGTTCTGGAACCCTCTCCCAAGGGGAGAGGGTGAGGCGCGCGGGTGGCCAGCATGTCGTGGCGCGCGAGTGTGCTCAGCATTTTCCCGGAGATGTTTCCGGGGCCGCTGGCGCTGAGCCTGGCCGGACGGGCGCTGGAAAACGGGCTGTGGTCGCTCGAGCCCATCGACATCCGCGCGTTTGCGACCGACCGCCACCGTTCGGTCGACGATACCCCGGCCGGCGGCGGGCCCGGCATGGTGATGAAGCCGGACGTGCTCGCCCGCGCGCTCGACGCCTGCGGGAGCCATGATCGCCCTCGATTGCTGATGAGCCCGCGGGGCGTGCCGCTTACCCAGGACCGGGTCGAGGCCTGGGCGCAGGGCTCGGGCCTCGTCATCGTGTGCGGCCGCTTCGAAGGGGTGGACGAACGGGTGATCGCGGCGCGGGGCCTGGAAGAGGTATCCGTCGGCGATTACGTGCTCTCGGGCGGCGAGATCGCAGCGCTGGCTTTGATCGACGCGTGCGTGCGCCTGCTGCCCGGCGTCATGGGCAAGGAGGCTTCGGGCGGAGAGGAGAGCTTTGCCGTCGGGCTGCTCGAATACCCGCAGTACACGCGCCCGCAGGTGTGGGAAGACCGAGCCATCCCGGACGTGCTCGTCTCCGGCGATCACGCCAAAATTGCCGCGTTCCGCAGGAGCGAAGCCGAGCGCCTGACCCGCGAGCGCCGGCCGGACCTGTGGGCTGCCTATCTCGACCGGATCCGGCGTTCGACGACCAACAGATGACAAATGCGCCGGCCTGTCGTATAGGCGGCGCCGACCCTTGAAAACATTGGCAAGAATGCGCCCCGCTGGCGCAGCCGACGGAGAATTCGCCATGGACCTGATCCGAGAGCTCGAGCAGGAGCAGATCGCCAAACTTTCCGCCGGCAAGGAAATTCCCGATTTCGGCCCCGGCGACACATTGCTGGTCAACGTCAAGGTGGTCGAGGGCGAGCGCAGCCGCGTCCAGGCCTACGAGGGCGTGTGCATCGGCCGCTCGGGCCGCGGGCTCAACGAAAGCTTCACGGTGCGGAAGATCTCTTATGGCGAGGGCGTCGAGCGCGTGTTTCCGCTCTATTCGCCGATGATCGATTCCATCAAGGTGGTCCGCCGCGGCAAGGTGCGACGCGCCAAGCTCTATTACCTGCGGCAGCGGCGCGGCAAATCGGCGCGCATCACCGAGAAGCAGGATCGCCAGGGGCCGGGCGCGGGCGCGGGCGCCGCCGCCGCGGCGGCCGAGCCGGAAGAGGCCGCCGCCGAGTGAACGCGCTTCATGCGCGATAGCCGCCGGACGCGGCGCACCGCGTTCGGAAACGAAACGGACGAATGCGTATGCCGAAGCCGCGTACCCTCTACGACAAGATCTGGGACGGCCATCTGGTCGATGAGCAGCCCGACGGCACCTGCCTGATCTACATCGACCGGCATCTCGTCCATGAGGTGACCTCGCCGCAGGCGTTCGAGGGCCTGCGTCTCTCCGGCCGCAAGGTGCACGCGCCGGAAAAGACCCTCGCGGTGGTCGATCACAACGTCCCGACCACCGACCGCAGCAAGGGCATCGACGATCCGGAGGCCGCAACCCAGGTCGCCACACTCGCCGAGAACGCCAAGCTGTTCGGCATCGAATATTACGACGCGCTCGATCGCCGCCAGGGCATCGTCCACATCATCGGCCCCGAGCAGGGCTTTACGCTGCCCGGCACCACGATCGTGTGCGGCGACAGCCACACCTCGACTCATGGCGCCTTCGGCGCGCTCGCCTACGGCATCGGCACGTCCGAAGTCGAGCACGTGCTCGCCACCCAGACGCTGATCCAGTCGAAAGCCAAGAACATGCGCGTGACGGTCGACGGCAGGCTGCCGGCCGGCGTCGCCGCCAAGGACATCATCCTGGCCATCATCGGCGAGATCGGCACCGCGGGCGGCACCGGGCACGCGATCGAATATGCCGGCGAGGCGATCCGCGCACTGTCGATGGAAGGCCGCATGACGGTCTGCAACATGTCGATCGAGGCCGGCGCCCGCGCCGGCATGATCGCGCCCGACGAGACCACGTTCGCGTATCTCAAGGGCCGGCCCAAGGCCCCCAAGGGCGCGGCCTGGGATGCCGCGCGGCGCTATTGGGAGCGGCTCCCGTCCGACGATAACGCGGCGTTCGATCGCGAGGTGAGGCTCGATGCCGCCAAGCTGCCGCCGCTCGTCACCTGGGGCACCAGCCCGGAGCAGGTCGCCGCCGTGACGGGGCGCGTCCCGGTCCCCTCCGAGATCGCCGACGAGGGCAAGCGGCATTCCGCGGAGCGCGCGCTCGCCTACATGGGGCTCAAGGGCGGCGAAAAAATCACCGACATCGCGCTCGACCGGATTTTCATCGGTTCGTGCACCAACGCGCGCATCGAGGATTTGCGCGAGGTGGCCCGCATCGTCCAAGGCAAGAATGTCAGTCCCAACTTGAACGCGATGATCGTGCCGGGCTCGGGGCTGATCAAGGCGCAGGCGGAGGCCGAGGGGCTCGACCAGATCTTTCTCAAAGCCGGATTCGAATGGCGCGAGGCCGGCTGCTCGATGTGCCTCGCCATGAACGCCGACAAGCTCGCACCGGAAGAGCGCTGCGCCTCGACCTCGAACCGCAATTTTGAGGGGCGGCAAGGCTTCAAGGGCCGCACCCATCTGGTCTCGCCCGCCATGGCGGCGGCGGCGGCCATCGCCGGCCGATTCGTCGACGTGCGCGAGTGGCCAGCGATCAGTAATCAGTAATCAGTTGTCAGTAATCAGAACGAGAGCGCGCCTTGGGCCTTTTTTCCGATATCTGATTACTGAAATCTGATTTCTGTTAGCCGCGCACCCACCAGCAGCGCATGTAGGGCATCACCACACTCGTGCCCCAATACGGCCGCCACACTTCGCGGTAGCCGTCCACGCACTCGCGATAGAGCAGGCGCCCCGGATGGACCTCGATGCGCGGACGGGTGCGCACGGTGCGGCGCGGCGGCTGCTCCGGCACCACCTGCGCGAGGCGGGTTTCGCCGGCGCCTGAGCTGCGATCGCTCGCTGCCGCGTCCGCAGATGCGCCGACGAGCATTCCGAGCGCCATGGCGCCGGCAATCACGGCCGTTCTTCGCGACATTCCGTCCCCTTTTGGCTTCCGCCACGCTCCCGCATCGAGCCGCCGCCGTCAATCCTCAGCGCCGTCACCCTGAGGCGCTGACCCGCCGCGAAAAGCCAGGCAACAGGTTCGCACCTACATGGCGGGTCAGCCTCGAAGGGCGACGGCGCCAAGTTGTGATAAGACCCAGATGGCCGGCCGTGCTTCGAGGGCCGCCCGTCGTGGTGAGGAGGCCAGCCGTCCTTCGAGGCTCGGCGCTTCGCGCCTCGCACCTCAGGATGACGGCTGGCCCACGAACCACGCGGCCACCTCAGCATGACGGCCGGGTAAAGGTCCTTCGCATGTCCGCCCAGCTTTACCTCGCCTATGTGGCCGCGTGCTTCGCGATCGTCATCGTGCCGGGCCCGACGGTGACGCTGATCATCGCCAACAGCTTGCGCCACGGCGCGCGCGCCGGGCTCTTTAACGTGGCCGGCACGCAGCTCGGGCTGGCTTTGATGATCGCGATCCTCTGCGTCGGGCTCGCCTCGATCATCGCCGGCATCGGCGTTTGGTTCGATTGGGTGCGGCTCGCCGGCGCCGCCTACCTGGTCTGGCTGGGCTGCAAGCTGCTGCGCGTTCCCGGCGCGCTCGCTGAACCGGGCCACGCGGCGGCACCGCGGCCCCCGCGACCGCCCCGCTCCGGGTTTTTCCTGCAGGGATTTCTGGTGATCTTGAGCAACCCGAAGGCGCTGCTGTTCTTCGGCGCCTTCATTCCGCAATTCGTCGACCCGAACGGCGATGCCGTCCGGCAGGTGGTGCTGCTGGGCGCGACCTTCATGGCGGTCGCGACGCTGTGCGATGGAGCCTACGCGGTGCTGGTCGCCCGGCTGGGGCTGGCGCTATCCGGCCGCGGCGTTCGCCTGGCCTCGCGCCTGAGCGGCGGGCTCCTGGTCGGCGGCGGCATCTGGCTCGCGTTGGCGCGCGCCCGCTGAAACAACATCCGGTGCTGCGATGAACGAACCGCCTCCTTCCGACCCGACTGCGTGGCGGCTCGCAAAAGCCCCCTCCCTCGACGAGATCGAGGTGCTCGCGGCCGCGGCGTTCCGCCGGCTGCCGCAACGGTTCCGGCAGCTCTGCGGCAATCTCGTGATCCGGGTCGAGGATTTCCCGGCAGACGACGTGATCGAGGAGATGGGACTGGAAAGCGAGTTCGATCTCTTAGGGCTGTTCCACGGCGTCGGCCTGCCGTTCCAGTCCGACAGCGCGCCGGTCAAGATGCCCAACCTGATCTGGCTCTACCGCCGGCCGATCCTCGATTACTGGGCCGAGCACGACGAGACGCTGGGCAGGATCGTCACCCATGTGCTGCTCCACGAGATCGGCCACCATTTCGGCTTTTCCGACGAGGACATCGCGGCGATCGAGGCGGATGTGGCTTGAAAGTCCATACGACGCGTATCATGGCACCTATGCTCCGGACCTCGAAACGAAAGGACACTCTTCCGCCGGGCGAGCGTTCGCGTTAAAGGCAGTTCGGGCAAAAATCCCGCAGGAAACCAACATGGAAAAATTCACCGTGCTCGAAGGCGTCGCGGCGCCGCTGAAGATGATCAATGTCGACACCGACCGGATCATCCCCAAGCAATACCTCACGACCATCAAGCGCACCGGGCTCGGCAAGGGCCTGTTCGCCGAGATGCGCTACCAGGCCGACGGCAGCGAGAATGCCGATTTCGTGCTCAACAAGCCGGCCTATCGCCGGGCGAAAATCCTGGTCACGGGCGACAATTTCGGCTGCGGCTCCTCGCGCGAGCACGCACCCTGGGCGCTGCTCGATTTCGGCATCCGCTGCGTGATCTCCACCTCGTTCGCCGACATTTTCTACAACAATTGCTTCAAGAACGGCATTCTGCCGATCAAGGTGTCGCCGCAGGATCTGGAGAAATTGTTCGACGACGCCGAGCGCGGCGCCAACGCCACGCTGAGCATCGATCTCGACAAGCAGGAGATCCGCGGTCCCGACGGCGGGATGGTGAGGTTCGACATCGACGCGTTCCGCAAGCATTGCCTGCTCAACGGGCTCGACGACATCGCGCTCACCATGGTCAAGGCCCCGAAGATCGCGAGCTACGAGGAGAAGACCAAGGCCGAGCGTCCGTGGCTGTGAGAGCCGTTGCGATTGCGCTGCTCGGCTTGGTGCTGGCGGCGCCGGCGGCGCTCGCGCAAAGAACCACGTTCGACGGCCTCGTCGGCTGCGAGCGCTATGCGGCGGTCGAGTTCAAGCGCCGCAACCCGGCGTTCCGCCGCTTCGTGATCGATCGCGCGAGCGTCGCGGTCGACCGATTCGCCGACAAGGTCGGCAGCCAGTTCGTCTCGACCATCTATCACGGCCGCGCCAGCTACGACGCGGGCAGCGGCGCCAAGATCGTGCGCTTCCTCTGCCTGCACGGCGGCGTGGAGCGCGGACCGCTATTCGTCTACGTGCTTGCCGATTGATTTGAGGGCTTCGCCGCATCTGCCCTCTCCCCCTGTGAGAGAGGGTGGCGGGTTGCGAGTGCAACGAGCAACGCGCCGGGTGAGGGGTGCTTCTTCATGCAGTGACCCCTCACCCGCCTCGCGGACTTCGTCCGCTCGACACCCTCTCCCGCAAGGGGAGAGGGAAAGCGCGCGTGCGGCCCGCTATGCGCTCGCCGATTGAGCGATCGCGTCGGCGATCGCCACGATGCGGCGCGCCATGTCGGCATGCAGCCGCTCGACCATGCGGCCGTCGATCCGCACCACGCCTTTGTCGAAATTCTCCGGCTGATCGAACGCCGCGATGATCTTTCGCGCGCTCGCCACTTCATCCGCGGTCGGCGAGAACGCGGCATTGCACGGCTCGACTTGGCTCGGATGGATCAGGGTCTTGCCGTCGAAGCCGAGCTCGCGCGCCTCGGCGCATTCCCGCGCAAAGCCCTGCGCATCGCCGATGTCGTTGAAGACGCCGTCGACGATGTCGAGCCCATGGGCGCGCGCGGCGGCGACGCATGTCGTCAGCCACGCGAGCATCGGCGCGCGGCCGGGAAGGATCTTCGCCCGCGTGTCCTTGGCGAGATCGTTGGTGCCCATCACCAAGCCGGAGAGCCGGATCGCGGGCTCGCCCGCGGCCGCGGCGATCTCCCTGGCGTTGAGGATCGCGAGCGGCGTCTCCATCATCGCCCAGATGCGGATTTTCGCAGCGGCGCCGAGCGCGTCGAGGCGGGCGCCGATCGCCGCGAGATCCTCGGGCGTCGACACTTTGGGGAGGAGGATCGCGTCGGGCGTCGCCGCAGCGGCGGCCGCGAGATCCTCGCCGCCCCATGGGGTGTCGGGCGCGTTGACGCGGATGAAGATCTCGCGGCGGCCGAAGCCGCCGGCGCGCACGGCATCGCAGACTTGCCGGCGCGCGGCCGGCTTGGCATCGGGCGCGACCGCATCCTCGAGATCGAGGATCAGCGCGTCCGCCGCAAGCGTCCTTGCCTTCTCGATGGCGCGTGCATTCGACCCGGGCATGTAGAGCACGCTGCGGCGCGGACGCACGGCCATGGGGAGTTCTCACCTTCCGAGAAGGGCGTTCCCCGGACCGCGCGGCCCGAAGCGCCGTCGTGTGATCCGGGGTCCAGAAAGGGTTCTCGAAGCGATCCTGTGTAGCCAAATCACGATATGGACGCTACGCGAACTTACTCCTGGGTCCCGGATCGTCGCTCGCGCGCCGCGCTCGCTCGTCCGGGACACGATGCCAATGATGAACGAACACTGGCTCGCGGGGGTCGACGGATGTCCCGCCGGATGGGTTTCGGCGTCGGTGCGGCCCGCCGGCGAGGAAGTTCGCGTGCGGGTCGTGTCGCGCTTTGCCGGCGTGAAAAATGCTCCCGGGGCGCCGGGCATCATCGCGGTCGACGTGCCGATCGGATTGCCGCAGCGCATCGGCGTGGGCGGTCGCGGCCCGGAAGCGGCGGTGCGGAAATTGCTGGGCGCGAGGCAGTCCTCGGTGTTCTCGGTGCCCGCCCGCGCGGCGATCTATGCCCAAACCTTCAGCGAGGCCTGCCGGATCGGGATGGAGACTTCGCAGCCGCGGCGAAAAATCTCGAAACAGCTGTTCATGATCGCGCCGAAAATCCGCGAAGTGGATATTTTGCTGCGAGAGGATCCGGCGCTCAAAGACAGGGTGTTCGAAGTCCATCCGGAGGTCGCGTTCTGGCGGCTCAACGGCAATCGCGCGCTCGATGAGCCCAAGAAGATCAAGGGCGTCCCCTATGCCCCCGGCCTCGCCTTGCGCCGCCGTCTGCTGATCGAAGCCGGATTTGCGCGCGCGTGCGTCGAGGCCGCGCCGCCCAGGGGTGCGCGCGCCGACGATGTTCTCGACGCGCTCGCCTGCGCGGCGATCGCGCGCCGCATCCACGCCGGCGTAGCCGAGTCGTTCCCGGCTTCGCCCACACGCGACGCATTCGGATTGCGGATCGCGATCTGGGCGTGACAGGGACAGCGCTTGTGTCCCGGGCGCAGCGCGGCATGAAATGGTGCGCTGTTGAACCGGGACCCGACTTTCAGCGGATCGAAAAATTCTGGACCCGGATCTGCGACGCACCGCTGCGCGCTGCACCGCGTCCGGGGAACGCCATCAGCTTACGCCGCCTTGCGCTTGGCCTGGATCAGCTTGCGGTTGATCAGGCACTCGGCGATCTGCACCGCGTTGAGCGCGGCGCCCTTGCGCAGGTTGTCGGACACGATCCACAGCACGAGGCCGCTGTCGACCGTGGGATCCTCGCGGATCCGGCTGATGTAGGTCGCGTCCTCGCCGGCGGATTCGTAGGGGGTGACGTAGCCGCCCGCCTCGCGCTTGTCGACGACGAGGCAGCCCGGGGCATTGCGCAGCACCTCGCGGGCCTCATCGGCGCTGATCGGCTGCTCGAACTCGATGCTGACCGCCTCGGAATGGCCGATGAACACCGGCACGCGCACGCAGGTCGCGACCAGCTTGATCTTCGGATCGAGGATCTTCTTGGTCTCGGCCACCAGCTTCCATTCTTCCCGGGTGAAGCCGTCGTCCATGAACACGTCGATCTGCGGGATCACGTTGAAGGCGATTCTTTTCGGGAATTGCTTCGGCTCGATCGGGTCGGTGACGTAGACGGCGCGGGTCTGCGCGAACAGCTCGTCCATCGCCTCGCGGCCGGCGCCGGAGACCGACTGGTAGGTCGAGACCACCACGCGCTTGATCCTGGCGCGATCGTGCAGGGGTTTTAACGCCACGACCAGCTCGGCGGTCGAGCAGTTCGGGTTGGCGATGATGCCCTTCTTGCGGAAGCCCGCCACCGCGTCCGCGTTGACCTCGGGGACCACCAGCGGAACGTCGGCGTCGAGACGCCAGCACGAGGAATTGTCGATCACGACCGCGCCCTTGGCGGCAATCTTCGGCGACCATTCCTTGGACACCGCCGAGCCCGCCGACATCAGGCAGATGTCGACGTCGGAAAAATCGAAATGCTCGAGCGCCTTGACCTTGAGCGTCCGCTCGCCGCAGGAGACCTCCACGCCGTGGCTGCGCCGCGAGGCGATCGCCACGATCTCGTCGGCCGGAAACGTGCGCTCGGCCAATATGCCGAGCATTTCGCGGCCCACATTGCCGGTGGCGCCCACGACGGCGACCTTGTAGCCCATGTGCACTCTCCGCAGAGTAGCCCCGCCCGCGCGGGCGCGGATGCGCAGGGTCTTAAGCGAGCGAGCCGGCAAATTCAACGCCGCTGTGCTCGGCGAAGCTTGAAAAATACGGAACTCGGCCCGAACCGAAACGTTTCCGGCCTCGCAGGGATGCGTCCATCGCAGGAATCAGGCCGCTGTTGCGCTTGCGCGCGGCAGGGCTAGACTGGCTACAGCGGAATCATCGCGAGGGAACCATGGGCTGGAAACTTGCTCTTTGCGCCGTTGCGGCCGGATTGGCGTTTGCGGTCGCGACCAATGCCGCGGACGCGCGCCCGGAGAAGAGGACGCGCGTCGCAGTCGCGAAACCGCGGCCGGTCACGCGCATCATCGTGACGCGCCGGTCCTACCTAGATGGCGGCAAGGAATATTTGCCGGGCCACCCGCTGCCCGCCAATCAGGGCATCTATCCGCCGAATTTCGTGCCCTCGACCCATTACGACATCGCCAACCAGCAGGTCCCGCTACTCTATCCGGTGCCGAACCTCTTCTGGCTGCCCGGCTGGCAGCCGTGAGCGAGTCGAAGCCTGGTAGCCCGGATGGAGCGCAGCGAAATCCCGGGTGATTGGCGATCCCGGATTTCGCGCCCTATTCGGGCGCTCCATCCGGGCTACGACGCAATCAGTTGGTTTTGCCCGCGAGCCGCGCCATCTCGCCGACGATCGCCTCGCCCATCTGCGCGGTCCCGACGAGTGTCGTGCCCTCGGACTGGATGTCCGGCGTGCGCAGCCCCTTGGCGAGGGCGGCGGCGATCGCCTGCTCGACCAGGTCCGCCTCCTTCGTCATACCCAGCGAATAGCGCAGCGCCATGGCGAACGAGGCCACCATCGCGATCGGATTGGCGACGCCCTTGCCGGCGATGTCCGGCGCGGAGCCGTGGACCGGCTCGTAGAGCCCGCTGCGCTTTTTGGTCCTGGCATCGACCTCGCCCAGCGAGGCCGACGGCAGCATGCCGAGCGAGCCGGTGAGCATCGCGGCGACGTCGGAGAGCATGTCGCCGAACAGGTTGTCGCAGACGATGACGTCGAATTGCTTGGGCCAGCGCACCAGCTGCATGCCGCAGGCGTCGGCGAGCTGATGCTCGAGCTTCACGTCGGAATATTCGCGCTTGTGCAGGTCGGTGACGACCTCGTGCCACAGCACGCCGGATTTCATCACGTTGCGCTTTTCCGTGGAGGTCACCTTGTTGCGGCGCTTGCGCGCCAGCTCGAAGCCGACCCGCGCGATGCGCTCGATTTCGTAGGTGTCGTAGACCTGGGTGTCGGTGGCGCGTTTCTGGCCGTTGCCGAGGTCGACGATGGTCTTGGGCTCGCCGAAATACAGCCCGCCGGTGAGCTCGCGCAGGATGATGATATCGAGGCCGTCCACCACCTCGCGCTTGAGGCTCGAGGAATGCGCGAGCGCCGGATAGCAGATAGCCGGCCGGATGTTGGCGAACAGGCCGAGTTCCTTGCGCAGCCGCAAGAGCCCAGCCTCGGGCCGCACGTCGTAGGGCACGCCGTCCCATTTCGGACCGCCCACGGCGCCGAACAGGATGGCGTCGGCCGCCTTCGCCTTCGCCATGGTGTCCTCGGTGACGGCGACGCCGTACATGTCGTAACAGCAGCCGCCGACCAGCGCCGCCTCGGTCTCGAACCGGCCGAGCCCATTCTGGTTCATGAACGCGATCAGCCGTTCGACCTCGGCCATCACCTCGGGGCCGATGCCGTCGCCGGGAAGCAGCAGGAGTTTGGCCATGGAAACAGATACCTCGTTGCGGGACCGCGCGGATTGCTAAAGCGAGGCGCCCGGATTGGCAAGGGAATGGGGGACGAACGACGACTGACGGCCAATCGAAGACGAAGCACAAAACAGACATTTGTCGGGTGTATCTACCCTGCCCGGAATCTCATTGCGTCACCCGTCCTTTGTCGTCCGGTGTCCGCTTCGCGGTAACCTCGATCTCGATCTTCATTTCCGGACGCAGCAGGCCGGCGACCACCACGAGGGTCGCGGCCGGGCGGATCTCGGCAAAAATTTCCCCGCAGATCTTCAGCACGCGGTCGGCGTCCGCCGGACCGACGATGTAGTACCGCGCGCGCACGACGTCGGCGAGCGCAAAGCCCGCCTGGTCGAGCGCCTTGCCGATCGTCATGAAGCAATTGCGGGTCTGCGCCTCGATCTCTTCCGGCATCCGCATCGATTGATAATCGTAGCCGGTCGTCCCCGACACGAAGACGAAATCGCCGTCGACGATGGCGCGGCTGTAGCCGGCGAAGTCTTCGAACGGCGAGCCGGTGGTGATCCGCCTGCGAGTCATGCGAGGCTCCGCATGCGATGCGCGATCGGTCTGTTTTCAAGGCCGCGTTCGCGCGCGTCGCCCGCGGCCCGGAACGGCCATGGTAGCTTGTTCTATAACAGCGCGATATCGATGGGCGCTTAGGGCCGAGGGACGACATGAACGGCAATTTCTTCGAGGATTTCGCGCTCGGGCAAAACATCCGGCACGCGACGCCGCGCACCGTCACGGCGGGCGACGTCGCGCTCTACACCGCGCTCTACGGCTCGCGCTTCGCGGTGCAATCCTCCGCCGCGTTCGCGGCCGCGATCGGCTATCCGCAAGCACCGATCGACGATCTGTTGGTGTTCCATATCGTGTTCGGCAAGAGTGTTCCGGACATCTCGCTCAATGCGGTGGCGAACCTCGGCTATGCGGGCTGCCGGTTCCTGGCGCCGGTCTATCCCGGCGATACGCTGAGCGCCCAATCCGAAGTGATCGGGCTCAGGGAAAATTCGAACCGCAAGACCGGCATGGTCTACGTGCGCTCGACCGGTTTGCGCCAGGACGGCACGCGCGTGCTCGAATACGTGCGCTGGGTGATGGTGCGAAAGCGCGACGAGGCGGCGGCAGCTCCCGGCGACCATGTGCCGAAACTCCCCGACGCACTCGAGCCGGCCGCGCTCGGCGCGGCGTGTCCGCCGATCGAGCAAAACTCCTACGACTTCGAGCTGGCCGGTTCTCCGCGGCGATGGGGCGATTATGCGCAAGGCGAGCAGCTCGACCATCGCGACGGCATGACGGTCGAGGAAGCGGAGCACCAGCTCGCGACCCGGCTCTACCAGAACACGGCGCGGGTGCATTTCAACCTGTTCACCGAGAAGCAGGGCCGGTTCGGCCGCCGGCTCATCTATGGCGGACACGTCATGTCGATTGCCCGCGCGCTGAGCTTCAACGGGCTCGCCAACGCGTTCCACGTCGCTGCGATCAACGGCGGCCGGCACGTCGCGCCGCTGTTCGCCGGGGACACGGTCTTCGCCTGGTCGCAGGTGCTCTCCCGGGCGGAGCTACCCGGGCGCGGCGACGTCGGCGCGCTCCGGGTGCGCACGATCGCCGCCAAGGACCGGCCGTGCGCGGATTTTCCTTATCAGGCCGGCGCGGATTATGATCCCGCCGTGATCCTCGATCTGGATTATTGGGTGCTGATCCCGCGCTGAAGCATGCGAGCTTAGTAGCGACACGCTCAGGTACCCTCGCCCCTTGTGGGAGAGGGTGCCGAGCGGACGCAGTCCGCGAGGCGGGTGAGGGGTCCTGCTGCCCGATGAAAGTTTGCACGTACCCCTCACCCGGCCGATCCTCGTTGCTCTCGGATCGGCCACCCTCTCCCACAAGGGGCGAGGGAAAAGCCCGTCCGCGGCGCGGCCTCAGAACACTCCCCAACGGGGAGAGGTGGAGACTGGCTCACGGCGTCAGCAATATTCGGAGGCCGCGATGATCGCCAAAGCCCGCCTCGACGCGCTGACCGACGGCATCTTCGCGGTGGCGATGACGCTGCTCGTCATCGATCTGCGGTTTCCGCAGGATTTGCATCCCGGCAGCGATCGGGAACTGCTGAGCGCGATCGGACATCTGCTGTGGTCCGGGCCTTTCATCGCGTATCTGGTCAGCTTCTTCGTGATCGGCGTGCGCTGGCGAACCATTTCGCGGCTCGGCGGCACCCGCGCCCACGTCGGCAAGACCTTCGTGCGATGGTCGTTCGTGCATTTGTTCTTCATCACCTGCATGCCGTTCTCGACCATGGTCGTGGGCCGCCACGTCGACTTCGCGCCCGCCGTCTGGCTCTATGCGGCGAACACGATCCTGGCGGCCGGCGCGGCGTGGTTGCTGGTGCGCGCGTCGGAAGCCGAGGAGGACACCGGCCAGGCCAGCGAGGCCAATGTCGCGCTGCCGGCGCTGATCGGCATCGCCGTGCTGTCGGCCGGCGTCGGTCTTTTCAGCCCGCGGCTCGCCATGGGGACCTATGCGCTGGTCCTGCTCGTGCCGGCGTTGACCCGCTGGCGCGGCGCGGGTGCCGCGGGCTGATCCGCAGACCCTGCGGTCGTGTCGCCCGAGCGCGGTCCGGCGACACGGGGCCGCCGTCACGGGCCGTTCCGGTCCGATTTCGGCCCGGCGAAGCTCACGCCTTCTTGCGTCGAGCCCGCCGCGGCATTCGTGCCGCTCGATCGGAGCGCGGCATCGAGGCAGCCGGCTCGGCGGCGAGCTCGACCTCGGCTCGAAGCCAATGTTCCAGCGCTTGTCCCTCGGGACGGCCCGTTTGCTCCCAAATCAAATAGGCGCGCTCGGCGGTGCTGGGCGATTGTGGGGTGCTCACGCGATTCTCCTGCTGACGTCACATCTTGGCCTGCGACTTCGCGGATTCTTACCGGTGATTCGCCAGCGATCGCAGGTAACCGATTCTTCCTCGGGCGAAATCTTTTCGCGTTTCCCGGCTGCGGATGGATTCCCGATCGGGTCCCGAGGCGGGGATCGCTGCGAACGATCGGCCGCCGATTGGCCGCCTCACGCCCCCCGCGCGCAGGTGCTCGACGAATTTTTGCCGCGAAGGCCGGGCGCCCCCTTGCCGATCACTCCGGCAGTCCGGCTTTTCGCAGACCCTCCGTGACCCGCGCGGCATAGGCCAAGAAGACCGGATTATCAGAGGGCAACTGTCCCTTCCATTGGGCGATGGTCCTGGCTCTGGTCCCGCTGAGCGACAGGTAACGCTTGAGCGTCTCCTGGGCCTCCGCCCCATGTCCAGTCATCGCAAGCGCTGCGGCAAGCAACGCCCGTGGGAGCGGCCATTGCGGAGCGGCCGCGACTGCCCGTCGCAGCCATTCGATCGCTTGATCGTCCTGATGCAGCAGGGATAACGCGAACCCTTTTTCTAAGTAAAAGACGTACAGCAACGGGTCGCGAGGGCTCAGCCGCATCGCCTTGTCAGCATACTCGACGGCCTTTTGCGGCCGACCCAGAAAGCTGCTCGCAATGCACAATCCGCTGTAGGCGTTAACGAAACTGGGGTTCAGGGCGAGGCTACGTTCATCCTCGACAATCGCCTCCTCGAAGCGCTTCTGTGTCACCAGAACCTCGGCCTTGGCGTGATGAGCCCCATAGGCGTTCGGGTCAACCGCGAGAGCCCTCGACACGAGTTCGTCCGCCCGACGGATGTCGCCCTCACGGTCCGGGCTCTGAATATCAAGGACCGGATTGATGAACTTGAAAGCGAGATTGACTAGCGCCCTAACGTTTGTTTGGTCTCGTTGCAGCGCACGTTCGCACAGATCGTAACCCCCCGCTGCTTCGTCACCGCCCGCTGGAGAGTTTACAAGGACCGCCTCGCAACGCATGGCTAGGTCCTCGGCACCCAGATCACCGGGATGTGTTCGCGCAACGCGGGCGGCATCGACTTCGACCAAGCGTACCTGCAAGGCCCGTGACAGCCGTGTGACGATCTCGTCCTGCATCTGAAGCAGATCGGCACGGTCCGCATCGAACTGATCTGCCCACAAATGCGCGCCGGTCCCGGCGTCGATGAGCTGCGCGCTCACGCGCACCCTGTTGCCGCCCTGCTGCTGGCTCCCCTCCAGCACATAGCGCACCCCAAGCTCCCGGCCGATCTGCTTTACGTCGACGGCCTTGCCCTTGTAGGTGAAGGCGGTGCTGCGGGCGATCACGAAGCTATGGCGAATACGTGAGAGGCTGGTGGTCAGCTCTTCGGTGATGACATCGCCCAGATAGTCCCGAGCCGGGTCACCGCTCAAATTGGCGAACGGCAGCACGACCATGGAGAACCGCGGGGCTGTGCTCGACTCCGGTGGACCTGTGACTCGGCCAGTGGCGAACCACAGGGCGACCGCAACAACGAGCGCGGCGAGACCGCCCGCCGCATACCTGATCCCCGACCGTAAACGGCCCGTGCGTCGCTTGGGTGACCGTGGCGTCTCAATGCGCGCCTGCTCTTGTCCCAACACTGCATCGTCACCGGCACTGAGCGCGTAGACATGCACAGGGTGCGCAATATTCTTCACGCTCTGCTCGCCCTTGTCCGTGAACGCGAAGGGCACCTTGTCGCGCACCTGCTCATATGCCGCGCCGGAAATGCAAATGCCGCCGGGTTCGGCAATGCTTTCGAGGCGCGCGGCAACATTCACTCCATCACCGAAAATGTCGCCGCCGTCGATGATGATGTCGCCGACATTGATGCCGATACGGAACTCGATCCGCTTCTCCCGCGGCACGTCGGCATTGCGCTCGGCCATGCCGCGCTGGAGATCGACGGCACAGCGCATCGCGTCCACCACGCTGACGAACTCGGCGAGCATCCCGTCGCCGGTGTTCTTGACAATTCGCCCGCGGTGCTCGGCGACCTTGGGCTCCACCAGGACGCGCAGATGCTCCTTCAACTGGAGGTGCGTCCCCTCTTCGTCCATGCCGGTCAGCCGACCGTAGCCAGCCACATCGGCGGCAAGAATGGCCGTGAGTCGTCGCTCTACCCGCTCGCTGGCCAAGGCAGGGCCTCCGTGTAGGTCGGAGGCAGTTGGCGCCTCCGGCTGCGGCGGCCGAGTATGCTTCTGGACGGTGCGTGCGACAATCTTGGGCGGGAGACGAAGCGGGCACGCGAGGTTGACGGATTCCCCGAGATTTACCCATTTTCTTGGGCATACAGGGTAGTCGGAATTTTCCCAGTTTTTCAGGATGCTCGGCCGATCCCGGCCACGCTCGGCGCCGGATTTGGCGACTAGCTTTTGGCCCCGGCGGCGAGGCGCTTGCCCATCTCCGCGCCCAGGGCTTGGAGCGCATTGGCCGGCCGGATCATGACTTCGAAGTCGACGATCTTCCCCGCGTCGTCGAATTCGATCAGATCGACGCCGTGAAGCGACCGGTCGCCGACGCGCGCCGTGAACTCGAGCACGCAGCCGGTTCTATTGTGAAATTCGCGAACGTATTTGAAATCCTCGAAGACCGTGACGACGGTACCGAGGATCATTTGCACGGCGTCCTTGCCTTCATAGGGCTTCCATACGAACGGCGAACGGAATCTGACGTGCTCGCAGAGCAGGTCGGGCAGTCCGCGCAATTCCAGGTCGGCGATCATGGCATGCCATCGCGCCAGACCGGATCTGGCCGCGGCGTGCAAGGGGCCGCTCGCATTGATCTCGCTCGTCATTTTGCACCTCCTCGAACCATCGGGCCGATGCCGTGCTCACGCGCCCGCGCGCAGGTGTTCGACGAATTGCCGCGCAAAGGGCGGCAGCTCGGCGAAATTGCGGACGCAGATCGCCAGGTCGCGCAGCGCCCAAGGGTCGGCCAGCGTCACGATCGCGATCGGCTGGGTCTTGGCGGCGCGGCGCGCCGTGGTCTGCGGCACGATGCCGATCCCGACGTTGCAGGCCACCAGCCGGCACACCGCATCGAAACTGCGCAGCTGCACGCGCAGCCGCAGCACGCGTCCGATGCGCGCCGCCTTCGCGGCCAGGAAGCGCTGCAGCGCGCTGCCCCGCTCCAGCCCGACGAAGTCGTGATCGAGCACCTGGGCGAACGCGATCTTGGCCCGCTTGGCGAGCGGGTGATCGCGCGCGACCACCAGCACGAACCGGTCGCGGCGGAACGGAAACGTCTCCAGCGTCCCGGCCTCGACCGTGCCGGCGACGATGCCGATATCGCCGACGCCCTCGGCGATCAGGCCGACGATCTCGTCGCTGAGCCGCTCCTCCAAATCGACGCTCACGTGCGGATGCGCGGAGAGGAACGAGCTCAGCGCTTCCGGCAGGAACTCGGTGAGCGCGTTGGTGTTCGAAAATACCCGGATCTGGCCGGCAAGGCCGCCCGCATAGGCGCCGAGGTCCTCGTGCAGGCGCTCGGCCTGGCGCAGGATGCCGCGCGCATGCTGGAGCAGCGTGCGCCCGGCCTGGGTCGGCGCCACGCCCTGCCGTCCGCGCACGAGCAGCGGGGCCCCGAGCGCCTGCTCCATGTGACGGACGCGGGTGCTGGCGGCGGCGAGCGCCAGATGCGCGCGCTCGGCGCCCCGGGTGATGCTCCCCGCCTCCACGATGTGGCGGAACAGATTGAGGTCGACGAGGTCGAAGCGCATGGGGCCCTTACTGTTGCGCGAAGGCAGGCTATGCCAGATACGCATTGCGCCCGAGATTTCCAGGGATATGTTTCGCCAACGGCGAAGTCAAAGCGCGTTCGCCTCGCGGACCCGATGGTTGCGGGCGAGCGCTGCGCGCCGCGGAGCGCCGCGGCGCTTGCAGGGCTGCGTGTCCCGGATGGCGCATTGCGGCGGCGGCGGACATTCGCTACCAAAGCGTCCGGGGCGCGACACGCGTATGGGAGGATGACGATGGCCGAGACTCGGGCACGGCCCCTCTCGCCGCATTTGCAGATCTACCGGCCGATGCTGACCATGCTGATGTCGATCGCCCATCGGGTGACCGGCGCGGCGCTGTATTTCGGCACGCTGTTGGTCGCCTGGTGGCTGATCGCGGCAGCTTCGGGGCCGAACTATTACGCCGCGGTGCAATGGTTCATGGGCACCGTCGTCGGACGGCTCGTCCTGTTCGGCTACACCTGGGCCCTCATCCATCACATGCTGGGGGGCGTGCGGCACCTGATCTGGGACACCGGGCGGGGGCTGGGTCCCGCCGAGCGCGAATGGCTCGCCCGCGCGAACCTGTTCGGCTCGATCAGCTTGACCATGGTGCTGTGGATCGCCGGCGTGCTCCTCGTCGGGGGAGCGGGCGGGCGATGAGGGAGGTTCTCGCATGAGCTTGCGCACGCCGCTCGGGCGCGTCCGCGGCCTCGGCTCGGCGAGGTCGGGCACCAGGCATTTCTGGCATCAGCGCCTCACTTCGGTGGCGGGCGTGCCGCTGTCGATCTTCTTCGTCGTGCTCGTGGTATCCCTGATCGGCCGCAACCACGCCGCCGCGGTGCAGATCCTCGGCTCGCCGTGGATCGCCATCCTGATGCTGCTGTTCATCCTGACGATCACCTACCACATGCAGATCGGCATGCAGGAGATCATCGAGGACTACGCCCACGGCGAAGTTTCGAAGCTCGTTCTTCTGATCGCGAACACTTTCTTCTCGATCGTGATCGGGCTGGCGTCGGCCTTTGCGATCCTGAAGATCTCGTTCGGAGTGTGAGTCGATGGCGAGTGCCGGTTCCAATGGCGGCGCGGGCGCAAAAGTGAACGGCCGCGCGTACCCGATCGAGGACCATAGCTACGACGTGGTAGTGGTCGGAGCCGGCGGCGCCGGGCTGCGCGCCGTGGTCGGCTGCAGCCGGGCGGGCCTGCACACCGCCTGCATCAGCAAGGTATTCCCGACCCGCTCGCACACCGTCGCGGCCCAGGGCGGCATCTCGGCCGCGCTCGGCAACATGGGCGAGGACGACTGGCGCTGGCACATGTACGACACCGTCAAGGGCTCGGACTGGCTCGGCGACCAGGACGCGATCGAATATTTGTGCCGCCACGCGCCGGCCGCCGTCTACGAGCTCGAGCACTGGGGCGTGCCGTTCTCGCGCACGGAGGACGGCCGCATCTACCAGCGCCCGTTCGGCGGCATGACCACGCATTTCGGCCAGGGCACGGCGCAGCGAACCTGCGCGGCCGCCGACCGCACCGGCCATGCCATGCTGCACACGCTCTATGGCCAGGCGGTGCGGCACGCCGCGGAGTTCTTCGTCGAATATTTCGCCATCGATCTCATCATGGACGAAGAGGGCCGCTGCCGCGGCGTCGTGGCGCTCAATCTCGACGACGGCAGCGTCCATCGCTTCCGCGGGCAGATCACCATCCTCGCCACCGGCGGCTACGGCCGGGCGTATTTCTCCTGCACCTCGGCGCACATCTGCACCGGGGACGGCAACGGCATGGTGCTGCGCGCCGGCCTGCCGCTCCAGGACATGGAGTTCGTGCAGTTCCACCCGACCGGCATCTACGGCGCGGGCTGCCTGATCACCGAGGGCGCGCGGGGCGAGGGCGGATACTTGGTCAATTCCGAGGGCGAGCGCTTCATGGAGCGCTACGCGCCCTCCGCCAAGGACCTCGCTTCGCGGGACGTGGTGTCGCGCTCGATGACGATCGAGATCCGCGAGGGCCGCGGCGTGGGCAAGCACAAGGATCACATCCATCTGCACCTCGATCATCTCGACCCTCAGGTGCTGCACGAAAGGCTGCCGGGGATCGCGGACCTGGCGCGGATCTTCGCCGGCGTCGACATGGCCAAGGAACCCATCCCGGTGCTGCCGACGGCGCACTACAACATGGGCGGCATTCCCACCAATCACCACGGCGAAGTGCTCACCAAGAATAACGGCAACACCGACGCGGCGGTGCCGGGCCTGATGGCGCTCGGCGAGGCGGCTTGCGTCTCGGTCCACGGCGCCAACCGCCTCGGGTCGAATTCGCTGATCGACCTCGTCGTGTTCGGCCGCGCGGCGGCGGAGCGCTGCGCCGAGGTCGTCAGGCCGGGCGAGGACCAGCCGGAGCTGCCGAAGCATTCCGCGGAACGTCCGCTCTCGCGGCTCGACAAGTTCCGTCACGCCTCCGGCGGCACGCCGACCGCGGAGCTGCGCCTGCGGATGCAGAAAGTGATGCAGACCAATTGCGCGGTGTTCCGCACCGGCCAGGTGCTCGAGGAAGGCCACAAGCTCATCCACGACGTCCACGGCGCAGTTTCCGACGTCAGGGTCACCGACCGCTCGCTGATCTGGAACTCGGATCTCATCGAGACGCTGGAGCTCGACAATCTCGTCGCGCAGGCGGTGGTCACCATGGATTCCGCGCTCAACCGCACCGAAAGCCGCGGGGCGCATGCGCGGGAGGATTTTCCCGAGCGCGACGACAAGAACTGGATGAAACACACGCTGGCCTGGCTCGACGACAAGGGAACCGTGCGAATCGACTATCGCCCGGTCCACGCCTACACGCTGACCAATGACGTCGCCTACATCGAACCGAAGAAGCGGGTGTATTGAAGATGGTCGAGATCGCGCTGCCGAAGAACTCGAGGCCGACCGAGGGCAGGACCTGGCCGCATGCGGTGGGCGCCCACCAGGAGCGGGAATATCGGATCTACCGCTACAATCCCGAGGACGGCAAGAACCCGCGCATCGACACCTATTTCGTCGACGTCGAGGATTGCGGGCCGATGGTGCTCGACGCGCTGATCTGGATCAAGAACAAGATCGATCCGACCCTGACCTTCCGAAGATCCTGCCGCGAGGGCGTGTGCGGAAGCTGCTCGATGAACATCGACGGCACCAACGGGCTCGCCTGCACCCGCGGCATGGACGAGATCAAGGGCACGGTGCGGGTCTATCCGCTCCCGCACATGCCGGTGGTCAAGGACCTGGTGCCGGACCTCACCGTGTTCTACGCCCAATATGCCTCGATCGAGCCGTGGCTGAAGACCGATACCGCCGCGCCCGAAAAGGAATGGCGCCAGACCCATGAGGACCGCGCCAAGCTCGACGGCCTCTACGAGTGCATCCTGTGCGCCTGCTGCACCACGAGCTGCCCGAGCTATTGGTGGAGCGGGGAGCGCTATCTCGGGCCCGCCGTGCTGCTCCAGGCGCGCCGCTGGCTGGTCGACAGCCGCGACGAGGCGACCGGAGAGCGGCTCGACGAGCTCGAGGATCCGTTCCGGCTCTACCGCTGCCACACCATCCTGAATTGCTCGAAGGCGTGTCCGAAGGGGCTCAACCCGGCGAAAGCCATCGCCGATATCAAATTGATGATGGTGGAACGCCAGCTGTGAGGCCCGTCGTTCCGGGGCGCGCAACGCGCGAACCCGGAACCTATGAACACCGCGTTTGGAAATCGCACCGATCGTGGTCATGGCTCCCGGGTTCCCGAGCTTCGCTCGGGCCCCGGGATGACGGCGCCGAGTTGAGATCGCTGGGCCGGGCGCAGCCCGACGGGTGGGGCGACCCCGCCCGGCTCGACGCTCTCGGTCTCGCCACCCTCCCCTTCGGGGAGGGATTACGCCGGCTTGAGCAGCCGCGACTGCACGTCGAGCATGGCGGTCGCGAGCCCGGTGCTGTCGGCCACGAGTTCGCGCATGAGCGACATCGGGGTCGGATGCGGCGCCTCGACCTCGCCGATCACGCTGCCGAAATCGAACGTGAGTTCCGCGTCGAACTTCAGCGCGAGTTGCTGCATGCGCTGGTTCTCGGCCAGGCACGTCATGTGCAGCAATTTGATCTGGCGATTGCGGGCGGCGAGCAGCGTGCGCTCGAGCAAGGCCGTCCCCACGCCGTGGCTCTGCCAAGGCGTTTCGATGCTGAACGCCGCCTCGGCCTCGTTGCCGGCCGCGAGCGGGCGCAGCTCCGCCGCGCCGCGCAACACGCCCTCGACGAAGAATCCGTGGATCACCGCGTCGCTCAGCCCGGAAGGCTCCGAGTACGTGCGGAGAAAGTCGTCGGAGACCGCGCCGCCGAATCTATTGCGCCGGCTCTCGGCATCGAGACGCAGCAGATGCTCGCGATAGAGGATCGTTTCGCCGATCCATAGTTTGCGGACACTGCCGCCGTCGATCAGGTGTTCGTGCATTCGGGTCTCTCCTGACGTGTTGGACGTCTGCAAAGACCCTCCCGTGAGTTCCTCTCCAGACCAGCGACGAGCGAATCGCCGCAACGATCATCTTTAATATTGCGATGCAGCAAAACCGTGACAAGGGCTTCACAGGATGGTGATGGGCCATATCGGGTTGATTTGCCTCCGGAAATGCATGGCTGCTATGGCTTTGATGCTCCGCGGCCAAAACGCTCCGCTGCAGTGCAAGGGCCGCGCAAAAGATAGGCACTTGTCCGGCGCGGCAGCCGGCGGCTAAGCCTGCCGCTCCCCGCCTACTCTTCCTCGGAACTGGCTCTTGATGACCGGCACGATTGGCGAGCGTTATCGCGCGCTCCTGGCAACAGGCGAGATCGAGCGCGATCCGGGCCAGGAAGGCGCGGTCGTCACGCTCGCGGCGCTCGAAGCGCGGCTCGCGCGGCATCGGCTGGCGCGCAAATCCTCATCGCTCGGCTGGCTGTTCGGCCGCGGTTCGCCCGACCGCGGTCCCATCAAGGGCCTTTACCTCCACGGCGAAGTCGGCCGCGGCAAGACCATGCTGATGGACCTGTTTTTCGCCTCGGCCGCGATCGGGCGCAAGCGCCGCGCGCATTTTCACGAGTTCATGCTCGACGTGCACACGCGCCTTCATGCATGGCGGCAGCAGCGCAAGCGAGGCGAGGTCAAAGGCGAGGATCCGATCCCGCCGGTCGCGGCGGCGCTCGCCGAGCAAGCGTGCCTGCTGTGCTTCGACGAGTTCAACGTCACGGATATTGCCGACGCGATGATCCTCGGCCGCCTGTTCACGGAACTGTTCGGGCACGGCGTGGTCGTGGTCGCCACTTCCAACGTGCCGCCCGACGAGCTCTACCGCGAGGGTCTCAATCGCGCGCTGTTCCTGCCGTTCGTGGCGCTGATCGAGACGCATATGGAACTCGTTCGTCTCGAGGCGCGCACCGACTTCCGGCTGGAGAAACTGGCGAGCGCTCCGGTCTGGCACGTTCCGGCGGACGCGACGGCCGACGCGGCGCTGGCGGCGACCTGGCGGCAGCTGACCGGCTCGGAAGCCGTGGGCCCGCAGGAATTCGCCGTCAAGGGGCGCATTCTGCGCGTGCCGCGCGCCGCCAGGGGCGCCGCCTGGCTGTCGTTCCCGGAATTATGCGGCAGCGCGCTCGGCGCCGCCGATTATCTCAAGCTCGCGCATGAATTCCATACCATCGTGCTCGACGGCATTCCGGTGATGGACTACGAGCGCAGAAACGAGGCCAAGCGCTTCATCGTGCTCATCGACACGCTGTACGACCGAGCCGTCAAGCTCGTGGCATCGGCGCAGGCGGAGCCCGAGGCGCTGTATTCGGCAAGCGCCGGCTTCGAGGCCCAGGAGTTCGCGCGCACCGCATCGCGGCTCATCGAGATGCGCTCACGGTCCTATCTGGCGCTCCCGCACGGACGGCGGCAAAGCGAGACCGAGGGCATCGTCGAGACCTGAACCGCCGGGTCGACTTGAACGGCCGGCTTGAACCGGCTAATCACCCGCCACGGCCGGTTCGGCCGTCTCGGCCAGCCGCTGCCGGCATTCCGCTCGGCAACCCCGGCTCCTGCGGCGCGTTCCGCCGAAAGCAAGTTGTTGCAAGGCTACGGCATCCCGGGATTTTCGACATGGCGCGAAACAGGATCGCATTGATCGGTGCCGGCCAGATCGGCGGCACGCTTGCACATCTGATCGGGCTCAAGGCGCTCGGCGATGTCGTGCTGTTCGACGTGGTCGAAGGCGTTCCCCAGGGCAAGGCGCTCGATCTCGTCGAATCCTCGCCGATCGAAGGGTTCGACGCGCGGTTTGCGGGAACCAATTCGTACGATGCCATCGAGGGCGCGGACGTCTGCATCGTCACCGCCGGCGTGCCGCGCAAACCGGGAATGAGCCGCGACGATCTCTTGAGCATCAACATCAAGGTGATGGAGCAGGTCGGCGCCGGCATCAAGAAATATGCGCCCAACTCCTTCGTCATCTGCATCACCAATCCGCTCGACGCCATGGTGTGGGTGCTGCAGAAGAGCTGCGGGCTGGCGAAGAACATGGTCGTCGGCATGGCGGGCGTGCTGGATTCCGCGCGGTTCCGCTATTTCCTGGCCGACGAGTTCAACGTGTCGGTCGAGGATGTCACCGCGTTCGTGCTCGGCGGTCACGGCGACACCATGGTGCCGCTGGTGCGCTATTCCAACGTCGCCGGCATTCCCATCCCGGACCTCATCCGCATGGGCTGGACCTCGCAGAGCAGGATCGATGCCGTCGTGCAGCGGACCCGCGACGGCGGGGCGGAGATCGTCAATCTGCTGAAGACCGGTTCGGCCTTCTACGCGCCGGCATCGTCCGCCGTCGCCATGGCGGAGGGCTATCTGCGCGATCGCAAGCGGGTGCTGCCCTGCGCCGCGTTCCTCAACGGCGAATACGGCGTGCGCGGACTTTACGTCGGAGTCCCCGCCGTGATCGGCGCCAAGGGCGTCGAGCGCGTGGTCGAAATCGAGCTCAGCGGCGCGGAACGCGAGATGTTCGATCGCTCGGTTACCGCGGTGCAGAGCCTGGTCGACGCCTGCAAGAAGATCGCTCCGGATCTCGGCAAATGAGCTGAATCTGCCACGCCGATCGGAGTTCCGGATTTCATGAATATCCACGAATATCAGGCCAAGGCGGTGCTGCGCGAATTCGGCGTGCCGGTCCCGCGCGGCTTTGCGGCGTTCACGGTCGTGGAGGCGGTGCGGGCGGCCGAGCAGCTCGGCGGACCGGTGTGGGTGGTCAAAGCGCAGATCCACGCCGGCGGCCGCGGCAAGGCGGGTGGCGTCAAAGTCGTCAAATCGCTCGACGCGGTGCGCTCGGAAGCGCAGCGGCTGCTGGACTCGACGCTGGTGACCGAGCAGACCGGGCCCAAGGGCAAGATCGTGCGCCGGCTCTACGTCGAGGAAGGCTCGGCGATCGACCGCGAATTCTATCTCTCGGCCCTCGTCGACCGCGCCTGCGGCCGCGTCGCCTTCGTGGTCTCGACCGAAGGCGGCATGGAGATCGAGGAAGTCGCTCACACGCATCCGGACAGGATCGTCAGCTTCGCGGTCGATCCGGTCACCGGGGTCCTGCCGCATCACGGCCGCCGGGTCGCCCAAGCGCTCGAGCTCGCCAACGAGGCCGCCGTGCAGGCCGGGCGCATCCTCGCCCAGCTCTATGCGGCCTTTCTCGCCAAGGACATGAGCCTGCTCGAGATCAACCCGCTGGTGCTGACGAAAGCCGGAGCGCTCATCTGCCTCGACGCCAAGATCGGCTTCGACGACAGCGCGCTCTACCGCCACCCCGATATCGTGGCGCTGCGCGACTTGAGCGAAGAAGACGAGAAGGAGATCGCCGCCTCCCGGCACGAGCTCAGTTACATCGCGCTCGACGGCTCGATCGGCTGCATGGTCAACGGCGCCGGCCTGGCGATGGCCACGATGGACATCATCAAGCTCTACGGCGGCGCGCCCGCGAACTTCCTCGACGTCGGCGGCGGCGCCTCCAAGGAGAGAGTAAGCGCCGCGTTCAAGATCATCACCGCGGATCCGAAGGTGAAGGGCATTCTGGTCAACATCTTCGGCGGCATCATGCGCTGCGACATCATCGCGGAGGGCGTGATCGCCGCGGTCAAGGAGGTCGGCCTGAAGGTGCCGCTGGTGGTGCGGCTCGAAGGCACCAACGTCGAGATCGGAAAGAACATCATCGCCGAATCCGGCCTCAACGTCATTGCGGCGGACGATCTCGACGACGCCGCGCAGAAGATCGTCGCGGCCGTGAAGGAACTCGGCTGATGGCGGTGCTGGTCGACAAGAACACCCGCGTGCTGTGCCAGGGATTCACCGGCCGCAACGGCACGTTCCATTCCGAACAGGCGATCGCCTACGGCACCCGCATGGTCGGCGGCACCGCGCCGGGCAAGGGCGGCTCGATCCATCTCGGCCTGCCGGTGTTCGACACCGTCGTCGAAGCCCGCCGGGAGACCGAATGCGACGCCAGCGTCATCTACGTGCCGCCGCCCGCCGCCGCCGACGCGATCTGCGAGGCGATCGAGGCCGAGATCCCGCTGATCGTGTGCATCACCGAGGGCATCCCGGTGCTCGACATGGTGAAGGTGAAGCGGGCGCTGCAGGGATCGAAATCGCGGCTGATCGGACCGAATTGCCCGGGCATCATGACCGCGGGGGAATGCAAGATCGGCATCATGCCCGGAAAGATCTTCAACCGCGGCAAGGTGGGGATCGTGTCGCGCTCGGGCACGCTGACCTACGAGGCGGTCTATCAGACCACCCGCGAGGGATTGGGCCAGACCACCGCGATCGGCATCGGCGGCGATCCGGTCAAAGGCATGGAATTCATCGAGGCGCTGGAATTGCTGCTCGGCGATCCCGAGACCGAGGCGATCGTGCTCATCGGCGAGATCGGCGGCACCGCCGAGGAGGCGGCCGCCGCGTTCATCCACGGCGAGGCCAAGCACGGCCGCGGCAAGCCGATGGTCGGCTTCATCGCCGGACGAACCGCTCCGCCCGGGCGCCGCATGGGCCATGCCGGCGCCATCATCTCCGGGGGGACCGGAGACGCGGAATCGAAGATGGCAGCGATGCAAAGCGCCGGCATTCGCGTCTCGCCTTCTCCGGCGCGGATCGGCAAGACGCTCGTCGAACTACTGAAAGCCTGATTCACTGCTTGCAACTTTCCCCGATGCCAACGACAACATACATAGTAAAAGGGGCAGCGCCGGCCGTCGGCCGGCAATAGGGATCGGCCGCGGCATCGAGCTTGCGGCACGAAGCCACGGGATCCGCCACATGTCTCGCCAGGACGCCAACGCAGCTTTCGCGCGCACCTCGTTTCTGTATGGTGGCAACGCCGCCTATATCGAAGATCTCTATGCCCGCTATGAGAGCGATCCGGCTGCGGTCGACGGCGAATGGAGGGCATTCTTCGAGAGCCTGCGCGATGGACCCGCCGAGGTTCTAAAAAGCGCCCAGGGTCCTTCCTGGAAGCGTGCGGACTGGCCGATTCCGGCGCGCGACGAACTGGTCTCGGCGCTCGACGGCCATTGGCTCGAGGCCGACAAGGCGCTCGCGGGCAAGATCAAGACAAGAGCGCAAACCGCCGGCGCGGACCTTACCGAGGCGCAGATCCAGCGCGCCACCCGCGATTCCATTCGGGCGCTGATGCTGATCCGCGCCTATCGCATCCGCGGGCATTATCACGCCAACCTCGACCCGCTTGGGCTCGAGCCGCCGAAGGACACCGAAGAGCTCGACCCGCGCTCGTACGGCTTCACCGAGGCCGATTACGACCGCAAGATCTTCATCGATCACGTGCTGGGGTTGGAATTCGCCACCTTGCGCGAGATCGTCGCCATCCTGCAGCGGACCTATTGCCAGACGCTCGGCGTCGAATTCATGCACATCGCCGACCCGGCGCAGAAGGCCTGGATCCAGGAGCGCATCGAAGGGCCCGACAAGGAGATCACGTTCACCCGCGAAGGCAAGCGCGCCATCCTCAACAAGCTGGTCGAGGCGGAAGGCTTCGAGAAATTCATCGACGTCAAATACACCGGTACCAAGCGGTTCGGCATCGACGGGGCGGAGTCGGTGGTGCCGGCGCTGGAGCAGATCATCAAGCGCGGCGGCGCGCTCGGCATCGAGGAGATCGTGCTCGGCATGGCACACCGCGGCCGGCTCAACGTGCTGGCCCAGGTCATGGGCAAGCCGCACCGGGCGATCTTTCACGAGTTCAAGGGCGGGTCGTGGACTCCCGACGAAGTCGAAGGCTCAGGTGACGTCAAATATCACCTCGGCGCCTCGTCGGATCGCGAGTTCGACGGCAATCGCGTGCATCTGTCACTGACCGCCAATCCCTCGCATCTCGAAATCGTCGATCCGGTGGTGCTGGGAAAGGTCCGCGCCAAGCAGGAGCAGCACGACGATCACGTCGAGCGCACCTCGGTGCTGCCGCTGCTGATCCACGGCGACGCGGCGTTCGCCGGCCAGGGCGTCGTCGCCGAGTGCTTCGGCCTCTCCGACCTGCGCGGCTACCGCACCGGCGGCTCGGTGCATGTCATCATCAACAATCAGATCGGGTTCACCACGTATCCGCGCTACAGCCGCTCCTCGCCTTACCCTTCCGACGTCGCCAAGATGATCGCGGCGCCGATCTTTCACGTCAACGGCGATGATCCGGAGGCGGTGGTGTTCGCCGCCAAGGTGGCGATCGAGTACCGGCAGAAATTCCACAAGCCGGTCGTCCTCGACATGTTCTGCTATCGGCGGTTCGGCCACAACGAGGGCGACGAGCCCATGTTTACCCAGCCGCTGATGTACAAGAAGATCCGCTCGCATCCTTCCGCGCTGGAAATCTACTCGAAGAAGCTCATCGCCGAGGAAATCGTGACCGAAGGCGAGGTCGAGAAGATGAAGATCGACTGGCGCGCGCGGCTCGACGCCGAGTACGAGGCGAGCGGCGGCTATCGCGCCAACAAGGCGGACTGGCTCGACGGCCGCTGGGCGGGGCTCAAGACCGGCGGCGACGTCGAGGATGCGCGCCGCGGCAACACCGGCGTTGCCATCGCGACGCTCCAGGACATCGGCCGGAAAATCACCGCGGTGCCGGCGGAGTTCAAGGTGCACCGCACGATCCAGCGCTTCCTCGACCAGCGCCGCAAGAGCATCGAGACCGGCGCGGGAATCGATTGGGCCACCGGCGAGGCGCTGGCGTTCTGCTCGCTGCTGCTCGACGGGCTTTCCGTGCGCCTGTCCGGCCAGGACAGCGAGCGCGGCACGTTCTCCCAGCGCCACTCGGTCCTGATCGACCAGGAGACCGAGGCCCGCTACGTCCCGTTCAACCACATCCGCGAGCCGCAGGCCCGCTACGAAGTGCACAACTCCATGCTGTCGGAGGAGGCCGTGCTCGGGTTCGAGTACGGCTACTCGCTCGCCGAGCCGAACACGCTCACGCTGTGGGAGGCGCAGTTCGGTGATTTCGCCAACGGCGCGCAGGTCGTGTTCGACCAATTCATCTCCTCGGGCGAGCGCAAATGGCTGCGCATGTCGGCGCTGGTCTGCCTGCTGCCGCACGGCTATGAAGGCCAGGGTCCCGAGCACTCCTCGGCGCGGCTCGAGCGCTTCCTGCAGATGTGCGCCGAGGACAACATGCAGGTCGCCTATTGCACGACCCCGGCCAATTATTTCCACATCCTGCGGCGCCAGCTCAGACGCGAGATCCGCAAGCCGTTGATCCTGATGACGCCCAAGTCGCTGCTCCGGCACAAGCGCGCGGCCTCCCGGCTCGAGGAGATGGGCTCGGACACCAGCTTCCACCGCCTGCTGTGGGACGATGCGCAGCTGCTGCCGGACGAGAAGATCAAGCTGGTCCCGGATAAGAACATCCGGCGAGTCGTCCTGTGCTCCGGAAAAGTCTATTTCGACCTCTATGAGGAGCGGGAAAAGCGCGGCGTCGACGACATCTACCTGCTCCGCGTCGAGCAGCTCTATCCGTTCCCGACCAAGGCCCTGGTGCAGGAGCTCTCCAGGTTCAAGACCGCCGAGATCGTGTGGTGCCAGGAAGAGCCGCGCAACATGGGCGCCTGGTTCTTCGTCGACGTGTTCCTGCAATGGGTGCTCAACCAGATCGGCGCCACCCACCGGCGCTTGCGCTATGCCGGCCGCCCGGCCTCCGCGGCGACCGCGACGGGCATGATGTCCAAGCACCAGGCCCAGCTTCGAAGCCTGCTCGACGATGCGCTGGGCTGAAACCCGGCCATCGGCCCGCGCGAATGATTCGGCCTTTCTTGCACTGATGCTGCCGTAACCAACGAGACGATCATGACGACAGAAATCCGCGTGCCGACGCTGGGCGAATCCGTCACCGAAGCGACCATCGGCCGCTGGTTCAAGCAGCCCGGCGAGGCGGTCGCGGCCGACGAGCCGGTGGTCGAGCTCGAGACCGACAAGGTCACGGTCGAAGTGCCGGCTCCGGCATCGGGCGTGCTCGCCGAAATTCTGGCCAAGGACGGCGAGACCGTCGCGCCGGGGGCCTTGCTCGGACAGATCCAGGAAGGCGGCGCGCCCGCCAAGGCCGCCCCGGCGCCGCCCAAGGCCGCTCCGGCGCCCCCTGCGGCCGCGAAAGTAGCGCCCCAGGCGCCGCCGCAGCCCAAGCCGGCCGCGCCGAGCCCGGCCGCCGCGGACGCGCTTGCGCCTTCGGTGCGCAAAATCGCCGAGGAGACCGGCATCGACGCCGCCGGCGTGCCCGGGACCGGCAAGGACGGACGCGTCACCAAGGGCGATATGATCGCGGCGATCGAGCGCGCGGCGGCGGCGCCGACCCCGGTCGCGCAGCCGGCAGCAGCCATCCAGGTGCGGGCGCCCTCGCTGCCGGATGATGCCGCGCGCGAGGAACGCGTGCGCATGACCAGGCTGCGGCAGACCATCGCGCGCCGGCTCAAGGAAGCGCAGAGCACCGCCGCCATGCTCACGACCTTCAACGAGGTCGACATGGGAAACGTCATGGCGGTGCGCAACCGGTACAAGGAGCTGTTCGAGAAGAAGCACGGGGTGAAGCTGGGGTTCATGAGCTTCTTCGTGCGCGCCTCGGTTCAGGCGCTCAAGGAGATTCCCGCGGTCAACGCCGAGATCGACGGCACCGACCTCATCTACAAGAACTATTATCACGTCGGCGTCGCGGTCGGGACCGAGAAGGGCCTCGTGGTCCCGGTGGTGCGCGAGGCCGACCAGCGCTCGCTGGCCGACATCGAGAAGACGATCGCCGATTTCGGCAGGCGGGCGCGCGAGGGCACGCTGAAAATCGAGGAGATGCAGGGCGGCACGTTCACCATCTCCAACGGCGGCATCTACGGGTCGCTGATGTCGACCCCGATCCTCAACGCGCCGCAATCCGGCATTCTCGGCATGCACAAGATCCAGGAGCGTCCGATGGCGGTCGGCGGCGAGATCAAGCTGCGGCCGATGATGTATCTGGCGCTCAGCTACGACCATCGCATTGTCGACGGGCGCGAGGCGGTGACGTTTCTGGTGCGCCTGAAGGAGATCCTGGAAGACCCGGAGCGGTTGATTTTAGATCTGTGAGGGAATTTTCGGGTCATGCCCGGCCTTGTGCCGGGCATCCACGTCTTGAATCCCGTGATCGGAGAATAGACGTGGATGGCCGGGACAAGCCCGGCCATGACGATCTACGAGTGTGGAGCTAAGTCATGGCCTACGATCTCGTCGTCATCGGCAGCGGTCCCGGCGGCTATGTCTGCGCCATCCGCGCCGCCCAGCTCGGCATGAAAGTGGCCGTGGTGGAGAAGCAAAAGACCTTCGGCGGCACCTGCCTCAACATCGGCTGCATCCCGTCGAAGGCGCTGCTGCACGCCTCCGAACTGTTCGAAGAGGCCGGGCACAGCTTCGAAAAAATGGGAATCAAGCTCGTCGCGCCGAAGCTCGACCTTCCCGGCATGATGAAGTTCAAGGACGACGGCGTCGACGGCAACGTCAAGGGCGTTGCGTTTCTGTTCAGGAAAAACAAGATCGAGGCTTTTCACGGCACGGGAAAAATCCTCGCTCCCGGCCAGATCGAGATCCGGGCGGACGACGGACAGGCGCAAACGATCGAAACCAAGGCGATCGTGATCGCCACCGGGTCCGACGTCGCCAGACTCAACGGCATCGACATCGACGAGAAGCGCATCGTGTCCTCGACCGGCGCATTGAGCCTCGACAAGGTGCCGCAGCGCCTGCTCGTGGTCGGCGCCGGCGTCATCGGCCTCGAGCTCGGCTCGGTGTGGCGGCGGCTCGGCTCCGAGGTGCTGGTGGTCGAGTTCCTCGATCGCATCCTGCCGGGTATCGACGCCGAAGTCGGCAAGCAGTTTCAGCGCATGCTCGAGCGCCAGGGAATGACGTTCAAATTGTCGTCCAAGCTCACCGCCGTCGACGACTCGGGCAAGAAGCTCAAGGCGAAGGTCGAGCCCGTCGCCGGCGGCGCGGCGGAGACGGTCGAGGCCGACGCGGTGCTCGTCGCGATCGGGCGAGTGCCCTACACCGAAGGACTGGGGCTGGAAGCGGCCGGCGTGAAACGCGACAATCGCGGCCGCGTCGTGGTCGACCGGCATTTCGCCAGCAGCGTCCCTGGCATCTACGCGATCGGCGACGTAATCGCCGGCCCGATGCTCGCCCACAAGGCCGAGGACGAGGGCGTGGCAGTCGCGGAAATTCTCGCGGGCCAGGCCGGGCACGTGAACTACGACGTGATTCCCAACGTCGTCTACACGTATCCGGAAATCGCCAGCGTGGGCAAAAGCGAGGAGGAGCTCAAAGAGGGCGGCATCGCCTACCGGGCCGGCAAGTTCCCGTTCACGGCGAACCCGCGGGCCAGGGTCAATCTGACGCCGGAGGGCTTCGTCAAGATTCTGGCCGACGCCGGCACGGATCGGGTGCTCGGCGTGCATATCGTCAGCGCCGACGCCGGCAACATGATCGCGGAGGCGGCGGTGGCGATGGAATTCGGCGCGTCCTCGGAAGATATCGCGCGCACCTGCCATGCGCATCCGACGCTGAGCGAGGCGGTGAAAGAGGCGGCGCTGGCGGTCGACAAGCGGTCGATTCACATGTGAGCTTCCACGTGCCGGCCTGCCGCTCGCGGCGACGTCGGCGTTGCGCGGCAATGCCGGGCCGTTCCAGCGGCCGCGCGGGGGGAGCGCTCGTGTCGTGCTGCGCTGCACGAGCACGAATTCGCCACTTTGACGTTTCCTCTTGGGTGCGGCCGGACTAGGCTGAGACGGATAAAGGTTGAAAACCGCATGCGGCGCTGGCTCAAACCGCTCTGGATCTTCCTCGCCGTCCTCTTCCTGATCGAGGCGTGGCTGTGGGATCACCTCGAGCCGATCGTCGCCCGGATCGTCGCATGGATTCCCTGGCAGCGCCTCAAGGTGCTGCTGGCCCGATCGATCGCCCGGCTGTCGCCTACGGCCACGCTCGTCGTCTTCCTGGTGCCGGTGGCCGTGATCATTCCGTTCAAGGTGGTCGGGCTGTGGCTCGTGGCCGAAGGTTATTGGGTGCACGCCGCCGGCATGCTGCTGGTCGCCAAGCTCGCCGGGCTCGGCACCACCGCGTTCGTGTTCGACGCCTGCCGCGACAAGCTGTTGCAGCTGGTGTGGTTTCGGCTGCTCTACGAATCGCTGATCGCGCTGCGCGATTGGGCGCACGCAATGGTGGATCCCATCACGCGAAAAATCCGCCGCTTGATCTGGCTGTCCAGGCCGCAGCGCGCCGGCCGCTTTTTCCGGCGAGTCGCACGCATCCGCCGGCACATGCGTCGTCCGGACGAATTGACCTCGCCGCCGGCAGAGCCTCCGCCGGGGCCGGCCCGGGCGATCAGATGAAATGCAGCGCGTGCAGGGCATCGGGGGCGTAATACCCGACCGCCATCAGCGCGACGCCGGCGATCCCCAATATTCCGCCGAACCAAGCCAGCGCCACCATCGAGGTGATCACCGAGGCCGAGGCCAGCACGATGCCGATTTGCAGCGCGGCGGAGGCGATTTCATAGTGATGATATTCGGCGAAGGCCACGTCCCGCTCTTTTTCTTTCTCGCGCGCTTGTTCCTCCAGCTCCTTGCGGCCCTCGTGCTTCTCCGGGTCCGACTGGTAGCGATCCGCCGTCTTCTGCCAGCCGGCGATGCGTTTTTGCTTGGCTGCCTTGACGTCCGGATCGCTCGTGGTCGCGAGATCCAATTCCATGGTTTCGCCTGCGGTCCGTAGAATCGTCTCGCGCATGTGTTTGGCTTGGTAGAACGCCCACAGATTCGCCGCCTCGATGTTGGCGCGCAGACCCTCGGTCTGCGCGCTCTTGCCCAGCGTCTCGGCGAACGCCAGGAATAGCGCCAGGACCGAGATCAGGAGCGCGATCTTCTTGTTCGAGCCGGCGAGGTGCTCGGCTTCCTCGGCGTGCTCGACTTGCTCGTGTGCGCCAGCCATGACTGTCCGCCTCCAAAGTTGGGTCCGATCGACGGTGTAACGAAGCGCTCGGCGCGCGCAAGGGGGATGCGGGGGCGGTCGGGAGCTTTTCGGATTCAAGCCCGCGGATGCGCGTTGCGATAGACTTCGACCAGCCGCTCGGCATCGACCTCGGTATAGATCTGCGTGGTCGAAAGCGAGGCGTGGCCGAGCAGCTCCTGGATCGCGCGCAAATCGCCGCCCCGCGCCAGCAGGTGGGTGGCGAAGGAATGCCGCAGCGCATGCGGGGTCGCGCTCTCCGGCAGCGCGAGCGCACCGCGCAGCCGCGCCATCGCCAGCTGCACGATCCGGGGCGACAGCGGCCCGCCCCTGGCGCCCACGAACAGCGGGCCGTCAGCGGCGAGCGCATAGGGGCAGATCGCGACGTAATCGGCGACGAGGCGCAGCACCTGCTGCAACACCGGGACCATGCGGGTCTTGTTGCCCTTGCCGGTGACCAATATGGCGTCGCCTTGGCCGGGTTCCGGCACTGCGTTGCGCTCGAGCCCGAGCGCTTCCGAGATGCGCAAGCCGGAGCCGTACAGCAGGGCCAGCACCGCGGCGTCGCGCGCGAGAATCCAGGGCTCGCGATCTTCGCCGGCGCGCAGCTCGGTTTCCACGATGCGCTTGGCGGCGCTGACGGTGAGCGGCTTGGGCAGGGTCTTCGGGAGTTTTGGCGAGCGCACGGCGGAGAGCGCGCCGATCGCGCCCTTGCCGTGGCGCTCGAGATAGCGGGCGAACGACCGCGCGCCGGCGAGCGCGCGCATCAGCGAGCGGCTGGTGAGCCCCTCGGCCCGGCGCGCGGCCAAGAATGCGCGCACATCGCGTGGCTCGAGCTTTGCAAGATCGGTAAGCGTCAGCTTCTGGCCGAGATGCCCGGCCAGAAACGCCAGCAGCTGACGCGCGTCCCGCGCGTAGGCTTCGAGGGTCTTTGGCGAATAGCGGCGCTCGGCACCGAGATACTCGAGCCATCGTTCCACCTCGGCCCCGAGCTCAGGCCGCGCGAAGGGGAGCAACGCGTTCCCCTCCCGCTTGCGGGGAGAGAGCCTGCCCCGGGCTTGATCCGGGGGTGCCAAGGACCGAAGGTCCGAGGCGGGTGAGGGGCGAGAGAGAATCGGCGAAATGCCCCTCACCCGGCCCGCATCTCGCTGCACTCGCTGCGTGCCACCCTCTCCCCGCTTGGCGGGGCGAGGGAAGCGCGCGCGGGGCTCGTCCGCAGAATCCATCGGCGTCTGATCCGGCTAGCTTGACACCCCGGCTTATCTCACCCCTTTCCTTCACCTTTCGTTAACCGGATCGTCGGCCGGCCATGCCCAAGCAGATTGTCGACGTCCTCGTGCCGGTCGCCCTCGATCAGGCCTATTCCTATCGGGTGCCGGCGGGGCTCGAGCTTGCGCCCGGCGATCTCGTGCGCGTGCCGCTGGGGCCGCGCAAAGCGACCGGCGCGGTGTGGGGCCACGGCGTGGCGCGGCCGGGGCTCGGCAATCGGCTCAAAGACGTGGCCGAGAAGCTCGAAATCCCGGCGCTCAAGCCGGAGTTGCGAAATTTCATCGATTGGGTCGCCGATTACACGCTCAGCTCCCGCGGCATGGTGCTGCGCATGGCGCTGCGCATGGGCGAGCAGCTCGGGCCGGAGCGCCCGCGGGTCGCGGTGCGGCTCGCCGGGCCAACTCCCGTGCGCATGACGCCGGCGCGCAAAAAAGTCCTGGCGCTGCTCGCCGACGGCTTGCTCCGCGCCAAGCGCGATGTTGTCGAGGAAGCCGGCGTCTCGCCCGGCGTGATCGACGGGCTTGTGGATGAAGGGACACTGGAGACCGCGGCGCTTGCGCCCGAGCCGGTCGCGCGCCCGCCCGATCCGGATTTTGCCGCGCCGGACCTGAGCCCGGCGCAGGCCGAGGCCGCCGCGGCACTGCGCGCCAAAATAGCGGCGGGCGGCTATGCGGTGACGCTGATCGACGGCGTGACCGGCTCCGGCAAGACCGCGGTCTATTTCGAAGCCATTGCCGAAATGATCCGGCGTTCCCGCCAGACCCTGGTCCTCATGCCGGAGATCGCGCTCACCGCGCAGTTCCTCGACCGGTTCACGGAGCGCTTCGGCGTGCGTCCGGCGGAATGGCATTCCGGCCTCTCCCCGCGCGTGCGCGCGCGCACCTGGGCGGCCGCCGCCAACGGCGAGGTCCAGGTCGTGGCGGGCGCCCGGTCCGCGCTGTGCCTGCCCTATGCGGATCTCGGGCTCATCATCGTCGATGAGGAGCACGACCCGGCCTACAAGCAGGAGGACGGCGTGCGCTACCACGCCCGCGACATGGCGGTGGTGCGGGCGCATATCGCGAAAATTCCCATCGTGCTGGCTTCGGCGACGCCCTCGGTCGAGACCGAGGTGAACGCACGGCGCGGGCGCTACGCCCGCCTCTCGCTGCCCGAGCGCTTCGGCGGCCAGCGTCAGCCGGCGATCGAGGCGATCGATCTGCGCCGCGAAGCTCCGCCGCGCGGGCGCTATATCGCGCCGCCGCTCGCCGAAGCCGTGAAGGTGACGCTCGAGCGCGGCGACCAGGCGCTCCTGTTTCTAAACCGGCGCGGCTATGCGCCGCTCACGCTGTGCCGGGCCTGCGGGTTCCGGCTGCAGTGCCCGCATTGCGATGCATGGCTGGTCGACCATCGCTTCCGGCGCCGACTCGTGTGCCACCACTGCGGGTTCTCCATGCCGCCGCCCGCGGCGTGCCCCAAATGCGAGGCGAAGGACTCGTTCGTCGCCTACGGGCCCGGCGTCGAGCGGCTCGAGGAAGAGGTCGCCGCGCTGTTCCCGGGCAAACGCATCCT